>Ga0209052_1000117_pt1 | contig 33777 bp, 38 predicted proteins | sample WorMetHEROISLAND_2_FD_187409 | JGI IMG/M metagenome (GOLD analysis project Ga0209052, IMG submission 187409) | Marine gutless worms symbiont microbial communities from Max Planck institute for Marine Microbiology, Germany - Olavius sp. 4 HERON... | ecosystem: Host-associated > Annelida >...
ATTTTGCGCCGGCCAGGTCCGCGCCGGTCAGTTTCGCGCCGGTCAGTTTCGCGCCGGCCAGGTACGCGCCGGCCAGGTACGCGCCGGCCAGGTACGCGCCGCGCAATTTTGCATTGGTCAGGTCCGCCCCGGTCAGGTACGCGCCGGTCAGGTCCGCGCCGGTCAGGTCCGCCCCGGTCAGGTACGCGACGCTCAGGTCCGCGCCGGTCAGGTCCGCCCCGGTCAGCTTCGCGCCGCGCAATCTCGCGCCGGCCAGTTTCGCGCCGGCCAGGTCCGCCCCGGTCAGGTCCGCCCCGGTCAGGTCCGAATTGGTCAGGTCCGCGACGCTCAGATCCGCGCCGGTCAGGTCCGCGCCGGTCAGGTCCGCCTCGCGCAACTTCGCGCCGATGAGTTTCGCGCCGGTCAGTTTCGCGTCGATCAATTTTGCGCCGGTCAGTTTCGCATTGGTCAGTTTCGCGCCGACCAGTTTCGCGCCGCTCAGGTCCGCGCCATTGAAGTTGACATCGTCACGCACACCATTCTCCAGGGCGGCCTTGAAAGATTCCGCCCCGGTTTTGTAAATCACATTGCCCATGGTGTCCTTGATTTCGTGGGTTTTCATTTTCTTTTCTCCTGTTTTTTGGGGTTTGGGGTTGGATTGCGCATCGTTTAAATCCAAGGTAACACCTTTGTGAGGCCATGTCAAGTATTTTTATGATGTTTTTTCTGGCTATAATTCTTCAAATATTTTATTATGGATTGAATATCGGTTTGCTAATTACTAATTCTCTTGACAATCAATAGTTTATATCATATATTACACCCTAGTTTATTCTTTGATATTAAATATTGTAATAATGAAAGGTGGTAATTCAGATGAAAAGTAATCAAATCGTTTTGCGCAGAAATTTTTTAAACTGGGAGTGGTATGACGAAAGTAAGATGGTGCATATGTTTATCCACTTACTGTTGTTGGCAAACGACCGAAAAGGTGAATGGCGCGACATTCCTATCAAAAGAGGGCAAGCAATAACAAGTCGTCGGCGATTGCTCATCGAGACGGGAATGGCAGAGGCAACTATCAGATCTTGTTTTGCCAAACTTGAAAAATCAAATGCAATAACCTTGTCGCCAGTTAGTCTGTACACCACCGTAACTGTCTGTAATTACGATGTATATTCTGAAAACCAGCCATTAAAAGACAGTCATTTCATTGTTTTGCGCAGACGTTTTTTGCAATGGGAATGGTATGACAACAGCAAAATGGTGCACCTTTTTATCCACTTACTGTTGTCAGCAAGCGACAGAGACGACAAATGGCGCGGGATGCCAGTAAAAAGAGGGGAAGTAATAACAAGTCAACGGCGATTAGTCGTTGACACAGGAATATCAGAAGTAACCATCCGGTCTTGTCTTACCAAGCTTAAAAAAATGAAGGAAATAACTATGTCGCCAATTGGCATCTACACCGTTATAACCATCTGTAATTACGAAAAATATGCAATGCCAGTAAAAAGGAAGGTCAGGTAGGCGTTGTCCGGATTTGCCAAAAAATAAGGAAAGATAAAAAAATTGGGGCTGGCGGCGTTCAGGTTTAGCCGCCAGATCCAATCATAATAGATGGAAACAGGTGGATTTACATCAGCAGGTTGCCGGTTTTTTTCTTTTATCCCCGGCAAGCCCGTGCTCCCGCCGCAGCCGCAACAGGCACGATGACAAGGTTGTGCTTTTGTATTCGATGCCAGCCTCGTCCATGGCGATCCTCATCGGGCCCATCGTGACCGCCCCCCTGCCATTATCGAAAAATTTACGGGCATGGGCCATCGTGCCGCAATCTTTTGATTTGCCCAGCCCCGCACGTTTTTTTTCCCTGGCGAAAATAGTCTTGGCGGATCGGTCGTGAAAAAAAAGATTTTTTGCGTCGAGCTGCTTTTTGAGATCGGCATAACTGGTGACACCTTGACTGACGCAATCACGGATGACCACTGACAGTTTCGGGGCATCGCCAGAAGCGATCTCCAGGCGCTGTTGTTGCAGCGCGTCCCCATAACTGCCCAGTTTTATCCGGACCGAATACGGCAGTTTTTTGAAATCCTCGTTCGGCATGGCGTTAAGCGATTTATCCAGCATATTCACAACCGTGTCGGCAAGATTGTTTTTATCGTAATTTACCCCCACGGCCTTGCAAAGCCGCTCAACCTCATTTGCCATGATTGTTATTGTTTTTTCCATTTTTACCGTTTTTGATATCCGACCATGTTTTTCCAAACAGGTATGACCCGATCGTGCTTCCCGCCAACAGGAATATCCCGTTGGCGATTGTCTCATGCAAACGTATATCACTGCCATTTACAAGCAGGTATACAATTGTGCCCGCGCAAAACACCAAAACAACATTGACGATCCTGCGCCGTATTTTCCATAAGTGTTCATTATAATTGCATTTATTGCTATTATCTGACATATTGGCTATTCTCTACCTTTTACTTTTTCATCCGTTTTGCCAGAAAGCCATGTCACGGTCGCCCCGCCGGATGCAAGCACCGCATACCCGGCTTCACCAGCCACGCCAGCCGTGTATTGCGACACCGGAAAATGCATGGATCCCGCGGAGCCTGGGCTTCCCGCCTCTCCGCAATCACCGCCATCGCCGCCGGTACCGGCATACTGTTCCGGCGCGGGCGCGATCCTATCATACCCAACACCACCGCTGCCGCCGCTGCATTGGCCACTGGGAGGAGTTTGGCCTTCATCGCCGTGGCCGGAATTTGGCTCACTAAAAAACGGATATTGATTTCCGCGATCGCCATTAGGCCCACCTACATGACCCGCGCCGCCGCCGCCGCCGCCACCACTGAAAAAAAATGATGGACTCGTACCCCCTGACCAACTCAGCCCGGTAATAGCGGCACCACCACCGCCACCACCACCGCCGGCAAAAATTTCCCCGTCCATATTGTCTATATATATAGAGCTATTGGTCTCAATCGCGTTGCCACCGTCCGATCCATTGCCCGCCTCATAATGATTTCCGTTTTCAAACCATCCACCACCCACACCGCCGCCGCCGCCAGCCCCCATTATCTGGCCGAGATTCGTGAGATAAATCTCACTCTCGGCCGGAAATCCGCTGAATACCATTGCCGCGATGTCATTTCGGCTCGATGTAATTTTGATGTTGTTTTCAACAATCACCGCAAATCTGGCTGGCACGCTCATGTCAACGTTGTTATTTTCAAATTTTTCGAAAACATTAACATCAACCTCATTGTTCGTTATTCTCACTGTGTGAAAAACCAATTCATCCATGACTGGCGGATCACCCTCAGCTGCATGCAATTCATCGTCTTCCTCCACACATTTTATTGAAACTTTTAAACCGGTTCTCGGCTCAATCGCCACAACGCGTGCTTTTACGGCCCACTGTTGTCCAGGGCCAAAACAAAAATGCGTACGCTCCCTGTCAAAACCAGTATCCGGCGTAAAATTAGGTGGGTTGGCGGCCAGAGCAAACACATTGTCATCGTCACCGCTTTTCGTCGCCACCACTGCATCAGTCAACGACCCGTCGCGCTTGCGAAACGCCACGTAATGGTCTTTGCCTGTCTCAAATTCCAGCGGCACCGAGGTTGTATACGTCAAATCCGAGTAACTCGTGATGTCTCCCGAAATTCCCCACGCGGGCATGTCGTGTGAAATTCTGATGTCTGAACCATATGTGGGTATATAGCCTTCGAGTTCGGTTTCAAACGTGATCATTTTGCGCCGATATCTGTTGGAGCGAAGTAGGTAAATGCCCTCTCTCCATGCCTGGGCACGATTGGTGCACCCGAACATTTTGACCTCCGCTGTCAGGTTCGGATCGGGGTCGACTTCTCCATCCTCGTCCGCTATCTGGACACTCAAGCTGTTGGGCTGCCATGACCTCTCATCAAAATACTCCAACGATAATGCGTCAGCGACCTGATCATTCGCAATAATGTAACTGATTTTCAGTGTATTCGGAATTATATTGCGCATCGAAAACATGCCAGACACGAGCGATCTCGTTTGATCTCGCACCATGGTGATCACCCCGGCGCGAATCAACGGTATCGCCCTCCCACATCTGGCAATCGCGGTGAGGCTCTCCCAAATCGACTGACGCCGGTCAAAAACGCCGTTGAAAGTATCCCCGCGGTTGGTCCAGATGGTGTCAAGCTCCTCAATAGCCGCAAGGTCTATCTGACTGTCGGTCAACTGTCCACCGTAATCTGATTTGCAGGCATCGGCAAATGCCCACGCGATGCTTCTGGTAGCAACCGGATCGGAGCTCCACCCGGACGCCGAAGACCAAGTTTTGAGTTTTCGCTCCACAACGAGATTAACTTTTGTGCTGCTTTGCGTGGTCAAACCACCGACAGCTGCCATCTTTATCAACAAAAGCGTCACATTTTTGTAGTCTGAATCATCAATGAACAAATGTGATTTTGCGCCAATCCACCATAAATCCCTGACATAGGTCACGTCACCACCGGGCGGTGTGTCTGTTCTCCTGCATCGTATTTTGTAACGCCCGACCTCGACCCGGTTTTTGACGGTAAACCTGTAGGAGCCTGTTATCATCATTGTGACGGAGCCGGTAGCGAAATCAAATTCGCTGCCGATATCATTCCCCTCATTGTCGATGCGCTGTGCCTGAAATTGATATGTTACTGTGTGTTCCTGAATCTTTCCATTCGACGGTATTTTATACAAACCTCTCGGTAGGGATATATCGACAGATATATGACTGGCAACGGTATCAACCGGCGTAATGACGTACCACGGGGTCCAGTCCTCCGTTGTGTCTTCCTCGCCCGGGGGTTGCACGCCGGTTACTTCCACCGATTGCGCGATGTTAGTTTCAAAATCAAAATCATTCGGCACCGGCTCGCCGGGTTGCAGAAGGCGGTAATCGACTATTTTTTTTTTGTCATTGCCCGACCCGTATTTGCCGTAATTGGATACCGGCGTGTCATCGATAAAAATTTGTTTCACGCCGTCAAGCGTTTGTATTGAGTTGTAGCCCTGGCCGACAACGAACATCTGGTATAGGGTCTGAACATTGTCATCATATATCGAGTAGGGGGTTATCGCGAAATCCGGATAGATTTTATGCCGACCGTAAATGACCGGTATAGCCTGGCCCACTCTCGCGTAGTTTCCCTGGCCCGACAGGGTGTAGGTCGGTGACGGAGCCGCGATACTGTTTTGTATGTCGGGGGTCAGCGCTTTTGGCGGAGGAAGTATGGCATTTATTAGAAGAAATCCACCCCCCAAAAACACGGATGCCACGAATGCCGTTGCAATCGTCGTCGCGACAGCACTGGTAAACCCTAAAGCGCCCGCTAAACCAGCCCCTGCCAGCGGAGCCACCACCAACGTAGTGACAACCAACGCTATTTTCAAAATAGTTTGTCCTGTGTCTTTTCCGCCGCCCTGTGCCAGCGTAATGAAAACAATGAGATCACCATCCGATATCACCATCCCCCACTCATCGCGTAAAAGCGGCTCGCCGTTAAAAACACAGATCGTGGGACACGTAAATTCATCACCGCCGGAAAATATCCGAGCCTGCCCGCGAACCGTAATGCCATCTCGAATTTCGTGGCTTTTAATATCTTTTTGATAATCAAATGGATTGGTAATATGAACAGCTAATCCGAACATGCGCTCCACCTATACAATCTCTGCGTAATCCAGCCTGACATTGACAAATCACTCATCGTGACGTAAATAACCCCAACAGGCTCGATGCTGTGCAGCACGCCAAACATGTTGTCGATGTAAATAATGACGCCAACATGAATCGGGTTGCGTGACGGCGACATGATAATGCAATCCCCCTCAACGAGGCTATCTTTTCTGGTGATCTCAGTCCATTGTTTAAGAATATCCGTCGACGAAAACATGTCAATGATCGCCCGCCGGTCAAACCCAATTTTTGGCACATGCCTGTCAAAGTATTTTTTCTGGACATAACGCACCAGCCCCCAGCAATCAAACGAATCCGGGCCCGACGCGCCAGGTTCCCAGGGTTTTCCCACAAGATCAGCTGCCCAATGTTTTTTCACCGCACAAGCCCCGGAAAATTTTTGATGCTATATGTTTTATTGGGAAACGATTTGTTGGTCAACTCAACGCTGAACGTCGCCTTGCCCGTAACGACAGACTGGGTGATATCCACCGTGCGCATGATGAAACGATAGGGCGGGTCGATTTGGGGGCCGGAGAGATCAGACAGCAGGTAGGGACGATAGGTAAGAATTATTTTCTCCGTCGTCGTTTTAGATCGATCGATGTTTTCAACCAACAACGGAGTCACATTGTCCATCTCGACGACGAGCTCTTTGTGTGCGCCTTCGGAGACCGAGGGCAGTTTGACTCTAAACGCAAATCTCGTAAAAGTAACTGTTTCTCCGGCATTCGCCAACGCCCCCGCCTCAAGCGTGGCCTCCAAATCCTTATAATCATTGACAACACGAATGGGAGCAATTTCACCATCCTCATCAACAAATGTGGAATGATATAGTTCAAGCGTCAGAAACGTAACGTCATCCTGCGGAGCCGAGGCGTAGGCCTCTTTCAACGCGGCTGTAAGATTTTCATTGTCCATGTCTGCGCCATGCTACCCAACCACCGATGCGCACGCCCAGATACATTATGCGCCGTTTCCACCACGGAACCCCAAATTTTTTCATCAGGTAACAAAAAATTTTGTCTACTTTTTTACGATTGCCAGAAAACATGCTTTTGCGATTGACATACAGGTAATCATGCACAACCGCTGCCGGTGAATAGCGTCCCCATGGCGGCAACACCTGCCACAACAGGCGCGGCACAGAAGCAAAATCCGTTTCGAATCCTTTTGGCACCGATACTGTTGGATGAATGCTATGGTAAAACCTCGAAGAGGATTTGACTCTCACCCTATAATCTTTGACCAGCCTGACTTTCAATCCGCTTGGCAAAAGCTCCACCTGCAACGGCCCGCACAACTCAACCACGCTGTTGTGTGCAACTTTTCTGGGCAACTCCATTTTTTTCATTTTTTACTCCAGATTCGCCAGCGATGTTGGAAACGCCGGCAGGGTTACGGACGATTCGTTGTTTTCAATTGCCTCTTCCGCCGCTATGTGGCAGGCCTCTATCCACGTGTCCTTCCAGTCCACCTCGATCATTTTCCTGATCATCTTTTTTGCGTTTTTCCTTCTGGCTGCGTTGTTTCTCCCAGGCAATTTGCTAATTTTGCCGCTCTGGATTCCATCGGCCGCATCCGTAGCTTTTTGATTCACGTCAACATTTTTGCCTATGTTGCCAATCAGGTCCTTCTTTTTCCCCAGTGCGCCGCGGACAGCCTCATCCATATTCGTAATTCCTGCTTCGGCGAAAAAAGAATTGTAGACGTTGCGTTTTTGCAAATCCCTGACTTGTTTATGTATTGGATATGATTTGTTAATGTGGTTTTGAGCGGATAATATAAGTTTTTCTTTTTTGTCTGCCGCTGCAACGGCGGTATAGGCAGTCTCTATTTGCTCACTTGTTGGCGCAGTCAGGCTGGCATCGGTTATCACAACGCTCCCTCCGCGAACATGCCATCCCGGTACATTGCCCAACAAACTGCGAACAGCTTCAAAATACAATTTTGGATCTTTTGACGACATTTTCAATGTTCCCCTATATTACTGATGGCCAATTTCATAGGCCGTTATTGACTGATAAAAAATCGAATTATCCAGATCATGAAAACCTGTATATCCAAGGAAAACTGATTCATTGAAATATGGAAAATCATGCAGCATTTTGAACCGATATTGAGTTGCCGCGTTTATTTCCGGACGATCTATCAGCGATGTTCCTAAAAAAAAATCAAACTGTTCCAGATACTCATAGCTATCCACCCGCAGGGTTCCTGTTCGCCCGAGCGATGTGTAGACTGTCCCTCCGTCAATCGATATTTGCAAATCAAAACCGGGTTTTCTTATATAGCCAGACCCAAAAACCATCGGGCAAAACCAGCTGACTATCAATCTCGATCCGAGTATTTTGGTATAATTCGGAGTAATCATGCTGGTAATCCAGTGCTCATCGCTGCCGATATAAACACCATAGGTTGAAACTTCATGTCTGTTTTTATCGATTATGTTTCCAAGCCATGTCCCGGTTGACGATCTCAAAATACCGTTGTTGTTTTCAACAAATTTTGTGTAGTCATATGACGCGGCCTCCCACGTTTGCGAACCGTTGTCGGTTTTATACACCTTCAAAACACCGGCGCCGGTATCATACCAGAAATCGCCAGCATTCAGATTGGTCGTTGGTGCCGTGCCTGATGAGCCATGAAAAGTTATGCCTGTTGAAGCCAACGAAATCTGCTGCCATGTCCCCACAGCCGTGCGGATCTTCAGCAGGCTGTTTGTGGTGTCAAACCAGAGATCTCCAGTATCAACATCCGCTCCGGCCGGAGCAGTCGCCGATGCTCCGTGATAAATGCTTTGGAACTCGTTGAGCTTGTTTGTGGCCGTTGTCGCCGCCGTTTGGGCCTGCGTCAGCCACCCGGTCCCGGCAGTGTTGATCTGGGTCTCCATGTCGTTGATCAGCTTCGCGACACTCCTCACGTCTCCCGATCCCACCGTCACGACCTCGTTTTCATCGCCGTTGACAATCCTGTCCAACAGGTTGCTGTCCGTGATAAACTCATCGACAGCAGTATCAAATTTATCGATAACATTTTCGTTGATATTTGGATCGTTGTCGTTGCTTACCATATCAAATTCCTTTGTTCAAAAGCTGTGAATCATGTCGTTGTGTAAATATTTATGCAGCTTGTCTGATATTGTCAGAAAGTTGGTTTGCGATTCGTTGCCGTCACGCAAAATTTTATATGAGGATTCGTCCAGCACCTTGCGCTCAAGGCGCTCCAGTGTCGCCGTTACGTTAAAATTATGCTGCCCGACATTGCTGGCCACGTACGGCTCACCCGGATTGATAAACCGGAACTCGCCATTTGTTGTTCCCGCCCCGATATAATGTTCCATCGTAAACCATTTTAACCCATCCTCCAACTCGTGGTTAAAAAATCCCTCAAACAAGGCAAATTCGACAGCATCAAATTCCCATGTTATTTCAAATATATCGGGCAGACTCCGATAAACCCTCCTGTGACGCGCATATCCAGCAGAAAACTCGGTTCTTTTTATGCTTGTCCGGGGTTTGATCTCATATCTTTTTGTCGATGGCCTTGGCAGTTTCGACGGCCACTCTGGTATTGCCATAATGTTTTCCGATCAAACAGCCATTCCCGCTGCCGGGTTGAGGCCGTACCGGCCCTCGAGCACTGGCGCAAGACCTCTGCCGTTGGATGTATCGGTGTTGAGGCGATCAGTCAATTGATTGACCATAATGTCTATATCCAGACTGCCATCCTCATTGTCTTTGACGGAAGCTTCCGCCCTGCTATCCGTAGCATAGTTATGCACATTTATCGATATTCTGGGCTCCATGGGCGGCTGGCTGCCAGGCAGCGGCGGCGGCGAGACAAACCCGCTGGTTTGCGGTGTAAATAATTCCGGGCCCCGCTCACCGACAACATAAGATTTGCCGGATTGCACGGGGCCGCCTTCCGCCATAAACCCGCCAAAATTCGATATGCCGAAAACCCCGCCAATAGCCTGAAAAATCGGACGGATTATCATTGCCCGAATTGCCATGCGCAACAGGTCTCTTAAAATCTGATTCGCCATATCCTTAAAAGACAATTTTCCCGTCATGGCAGCATCAACCAATGCGTCTGTCATGGTGTCCGCCCATAATTTCGAGGATTCAGATACCTTTGCTATCAGGCTGTCTATATTATTAAAGACCAACTCGTGCTGTTGATACATTTTCCATAACGCGGATCGGTATGTTTCCTCGCTGATCAGGTTGTTTTTGAGCAACCTGTTGTATTGTTTCACTGCGCTATTTATTTTTTCCTGCGTGCTTAAATGCTCCTCCATAAGCTGTTTTGCGAGTTCCTTATCCAACTTTGCTTGTTTCTCAGCTTGTTTCTCAAATTCCGGCTGCAAAGGTTTGCTCATTTCAATTTGGGGTAATTTAAGTGCAGGTGGAGATATGGAGGACGGCTTTGTCACGACTTTTTGTCTCAGAGAAGCTCTCGCCTCAGCCAGTTTTTTCCACTCCGCGCCAAAATCCGCGAGAGCTGATTTTGCCTCTTCAGCGATAGTGGAAATTCCAGACCCGACAGCACTTGACGCGGCAGATACGCTGTCGATAATCTTACCGACATAATCAACATCGAACGCGTCCATAAAAATATCGCTTATCTCCCCGGCCGCGTTTTTAATTCCATACTCGTCTATTGGTATTTTGACATTGGGAATAACATCAAATTCAAATTTCTCCGGCAGCGCCTTGTTTAGCAATTCATATATTTGATTAAACCCGTCAATGATTCCGTTGGAAATAACACTGACCATTTTTTTAATGTAATGAATTGCGATCCGTGGAATCCTTTTAAAAATAGCTACAACCGCGCGGTCAACTCCCATCCACAACCTGATAAACGTGTTAATCACTAATTTCGCATGATTCAAAAAACTAGTCATGGATTCTCTTAAAATCCCGAAAAACCCACCGGCGTTTGCATTTGCGGCATCAAATGACACAGCAGTCGATTTAACCAAAAAGTTGCCCATTGTGGTAAACGCGCCAGTTATCAGGTTAACAGACGCTAGTATCGAATTGCCGATACCAGCAAACGCCACTGCTGCAAAATCAGCCAAACTCGCAATAGAGCCCTCGATCGGTTTAATGGTGTCGCCAAACAGCAGCAAATATGATACCGCTGTTGAAATGCCTACGAGCAACAATCCGAATGGGTTTTTTGCCAGAGCTATCGTAAATGCCTTGACAGCGGCGGCCGCCGCTCCGACAGCTTTTGAAAACAATCCAGTGGAAACAACCGTCGCGCCAAGGGCCGCCTGAAATCCCAACAGCTGTTTTATCGCGACCGCTATCGCGCTCAGTTTGATCGAAACAAAAAATGCCGTGATGCCGGAGGCGGCGACCAGCGCGGTCTTGCCGACAAGTGTCAGGTTGTCAGCGACAAATATAATGCTTCTGGCAAGTGCTGCCGATACCCCGGTGGCCGAGTCAACCTGGCCAATAAGCCTGATCACGGCGTTTTCCATCACCTGGTATGCGCCTGAAACAGTTGGAGCAACCCTTTGAAATTGAGCCTCAAGTTTACTGGTTTGAGACAGGATTGCTTCAAAGAGGTCACGCGAGCCGACTGCCTCTTCTTTAATCAATGCCTTTAGTTTGGCAATGCTTCCGCCCGCACCATCCACCCCCTCGGCCATGGCTTTTGCCAATCGTGGCATCCCCTCAACAATGGAGTTGAATTCCTCGGCATACACCCTGCCGGATGCCATGGCCTGACCCAGCTGCAACAACGATCCCCTGGCTGTGTTGGCCGAAGCGCCCGATATCTTGAGCGCCTGGCCAACAGCCTTCGTGAATTTTATCAGTTCCTGCTCCGACGCGGACAGGGCGTCCTGAGCTATCATGAGTTTGTTATAAAGATCAGCAGTGGCTGAAAACTCGGTTCGCGTTTGCTGGGCGATGTCGAACAACTTTGACTGCACGCGAACAAGCTGCTCGGTTGATTCCACATACACGCTCAGCTTATTTGTTGCCTGAGTCCACTCGTCGGCATACCGGCGCACTGTGCTGGCCACAAGGCCTGCGCCAATAAATGTCAGCGCTTTTGAAAACAGGTTGATCGATGTGGTTGCTGATCCCGCGCCGGACTTGATCGAATCCAGAGATCGGTTGACCTGTTTCGCGCCCTGTTTCGCGCCCGTGGGATCGATTTTAATGCGCAGACTGGTTGTTGCTGTGCGGCCTATGTCCATTATGTTTATTTTTCTCGTTTTGCATTTGTATGATAAAATATTCGGCTGTTTTCAGCAAAATTACAAATCGCTGAACGTCATGAACTCCAAAAAGTTCGCAATAGTCCCGGATGTCTGATAGCAAAATCGGTTGTCCGCAAAAAAGCAGATGAAATGCCTCGATAACCGGATATGTGTTGTCATCCAGCTGGGGCCTGTTTTGAAGTGCCGTCGGCACCACGCCCCTGTCACGTGCAACAGATTCCAAAAACTCTAACTGGTTGCCCCACTGTCGCTCCCAGTCGAGGTAACGCTCGATTTTTTTTTCGAGGCACTGATTTCCTCATCTCTGAAATTCGCCTCGTCGGTTGCAATCTGCACCACCATCTCTTTAAAAACCACCAGCGCAGGATCTTTTAATATTTTGTAGCTCTCTTCTGGCGAGTACTTTATTTCCACGCCATCGCGTTTAAGGCCGCGCCAATCAACAAGAACCGTCTCAGCAAGGACTTTGTCAAAAATTTCATTGGCTTTTTCGTCATCCAACAGGCCCTTGCGAAAACCATACCTGTAAGGCTTTGAAAGCTTTTCAACCATTTTGTTGAACTCAGGATTGTTCATTCTGGCAACGCAAAGCGATGTCTCACCGTCAACCTCAACCCACACGCCGCGCGCCTGTTTGTCCAAATCCACGCCTATTTTTTCTATGTCCATTTTTTTGTCCTCTAGGTTCTTGATATGATTAATGTTTTGCCAGAGCCATCGTCTTTCAATGCACGATAGTCAAGTTTTACTATAACATCCCTGTTGGCTCCACTGGCAATAATTCTCATGTCTGTGATGTTGACCTTCGGCATATAAAAAGCATAACAATCTCTTTTCTGGTAGTGAACGCTATCCAGATCGCCAACTGTAAACATCACTCGAAAAGACTCACTTTCAACATACCGCTGGATTTTTTTATATAAATTAAAATCCTGCAAATAAATCGTCATTGAGCCGGTTACAGAAAATCGTCCTCTCCAGATAGCAGTGCTTTTTCGCACACCAACACAATATTTGTTTTGGAGGTTATTATCAATATTTATAGATATTGATTTCATAAGCGGGTCTGATATGTCTTTGGTAATATTTTCGCCCGATTCATTTACTTCTATCCAGCTTATATATATTTTGCTGTTCCCGCTGGAATCCATAATTTCAGATATTGGCGCAGCTGTTCTGCCGGTAAGCAACGACTGTGCGCGCGGCGAGTCTATTTTACCGAGAAAAGAAAACGCCACAGTTGTTTTGGCTCCCACTTCGGCGGTCAACGACATTCGGTCAACGACCATGCCAGAATATGACAGGATATTATCACCGGTTACATCACTAAACTCTTTTTCGATATAAAAAGAGGCGTTTTCTCTGCCGTTTTCGATATATGTCCCGATTGGAGCTTCGCCATCTCCATCTCCTATTTCCTCGTCATCCGGCATCTCTGGATATACAACATAAAGGCTGCTGTCGGTGTTGTCCGCACCCAGCACCAGAACAATTTTTTCATTATTGGAAAGATGATCAAAAGTCTCGTCAAAAGTGATGATCTTTCCGGTCAGAGTATCTATGTCCAGTGCGCAAGACTCGTGGAATTTTATTTTTCCATTAAAAATCCCGGCAGGACAACCGCCGCAGCTTGGCGCGCAAGTATCTTTCCACTCTTCCCCCATTACTGATCTGATAAAATCATCGTATGTGTATTTGCTGAGCTCACCCCTGATTTCCCCGAAAGCATTAGCATCAAAAGGAAGCACTCTTTTTATCTGCCAATCATCTGATATAACATCAGACGTTATCAATGAGCGCCGGAGAGAGAGGGATTCGCTGGTAAAACGCAAATTTTGCATATTGCCGGCGCTTGGATCCTGCCCCCATTTCTCTTCTTCGATGTAACGGAGCTTTACATAGTTGGAATCAGCGGTTGCTGTCTGGTTCTGGCATCCCATGATTTTTATGTTTTAGAAATATATAACGTTTTGTCAAAATCATCTTCCTCTCCCCTGAGTGCCTGATAACCAATCTCCACCATAACATCCTGATCAGGCCCGCCAGCTACAACCGATGAGTTGATGATTTTTACCTTTGGCATGTGAAACATATAACAGTTGCTGGAATCCATGTCACCGACTGTAAAAGTTATACTGAATGAGTCATTTTCAAGATATCTTTTGTACAGGCTGAAATTCTCCAGATACATAGTGAATGTACCGGTTGTGGAAAAGCGCCCCAGCCCCATATCAACACTCCCTAATGTGCCAATAGCGGTTTTGCCCCTCAGATTATTGGACACCTCAATAGACATGGATCTGATTATCGCACTATCAATACTTTTATCCGTTCCGTTTTCATCCCATTTAATAATGGCGGCACCCCTGGCGGTGCTGATCAATACATCGGTTGTAGTCGGCTCCAACGGTTCGCTTTTGAAAGAACTCGTTATGGAGCCGCCGGTTCTGCCCATGAAAGAAAAAGCGATGGTGGTTTTTGCCTCCGCCTCAATATTTATTGACATTCGATCAACCATCATGCCTAAGTAGGTCAAAATCTTTTTGTCATTGTCTCCCGCGATGTCGGTAAATTCTTTTTCGATATAAAATGACACATCCTCACTGCCGTTGCTCATTGTAAGCTCTGGATGAATCGTAACAATATCAGTGCTTCCCGCTGCCACGTCTTTCGGCAACGTCGGTGAAACAGTATATTCACCTGTAGATGCGTTCCCTTTGGTGACCAGCACTGTCATATTATTTACACTGGCATCGTTTTTAAACCCCGACAAACGGATCATTTTTCCAACGATTTCGTCCACAGCAGGACGGTAATTTTCTGGAAACACCAATTTCTTGCCGCTGTCTTTGACCACGACACCTTTTGATTGTTTACTGACTACTCGTATCACTTTGCTAGCAGTAAAGGCCTCATGCGCCATGCCTGTAGTATCTGTTGGGGTAATAAGGGTCGTTGTCAGGGCCTTGATTGTAATTGTTTTGTTGTTCCCCGCAGTTGTAAACCCGCTAAACGTCAGCTCTTGACCTATAAAAAATGATGGTATGGTTCCACCAGAATATACAATTTGCAAGGAACTGTTTACCCCAACATTCCCTCTGCTATTATCAAGCGTCCAAATAGATGAGTCATTCGATTCCCATTCACCGCCTGTAGCGGACCGGATAAAATCATCATAAGTATCTTTACTGAACTCTCCGTTGATATCACCGGCCGCGCTGAAACTTGTCGGGATGAGATCGGTTATCTGTCGGTCACTGATGATCTCGTCGGAAACTACAGTGCTGCGATCAACACCGAGAGATTCACTGGTCAGTCTCAATTTTTGCATTTTAGCATCATCATCGATATCAGTGGTTTCTCCCCAGCACTCTTCTTCTATATATCTCAATTCGAAACCACTGGTATCACCGGTGGTTTTTTTATTTGTACAGGTCATGATTATTACTCCCTAATTTGTAAATTGATCCGCCTCAAACGGGATTATCAAATTTGCCTGGTGCCAATCCTCAAAATCCCCGATTACCACCAAATATGGCGTTATTATATCTACGTTTTTGCAGTCCTGTTTAACTATATGATCGGCAATCGCAGACGCTCTCGATCTCAACTGCCTCCCACCGGAACCCTGAGGGTAAAACAGCGACACGATTGCAACTCCTGTATAGCGTCTCAAAACATTGCTGCCACAGGAAACCGCGCGACCGCCACCCTCTCGAACCGCAAGCCGCGCCCATTTCGTGTGCCCGCTTTTGGCCGACTCCAAGGCCGCACTGTCAGGAACGTTGTCATACTCAATCGGCATGCCAACCACAGTTTCTGTAAGCTCCTCCTCGAAAAGTTTGTGAACTTCTTCAAAGGCGATCATCTCGTAAGATCCCGCAACTCGCTTTTGACTTCGTTGACAGTCACCTCGACCATGCCCGATGGGGCTTGTTGGGAGTGGCCGTCTTCAAGAGCAACGATATACGGCACATAGTTGGATATGAATATGGCCGTATACGCAGGCGCAGTTTTTATTTTGGCGGCTTTGGACAAAATATCATAATCAGGCATCGTCGGCCCGGGATCAACACCGACACCGATTTCCCACGATGCCCTCGCCACGCCAGTATCAACAGGTGTCCGCTGCACAACACCGGTAAATGTTTTTAGTGCAACGTGCTTTGTCAATAACCCGACCGCGATACCCGTTTGCTTGGCAAACTTGTCGATATCAATATCAAATTGCCGGTTGATGTCACTCATCGCCGGGTTCCCCTCAGATGTATCTCATACAAATTGTTCGTTGGGTCCGTGACAAAATCAACAACATTCCATTTTTTAGAATCAGCGGAAACCACCAGATCGTTGGCCATGTCAATGGTCACGTCCTGCGGTTTGACCAGCAGAACTTTGTCGCCAACCTCGACAACATTCCCGAAAACACCGCTTGGGTAGACTAATTCGCTGTCAACATTTTTGATGTCGACAAACAGACCTTTGACCGTAACACTCTCATCTGTGCTGGTAACACTACCATCCTCGGCATCATAGGTGCTCGTGATCTTGCGCGACAGGGTAACGTTTTCCAACAACTGGGAACACATGTCAAAAATCGTGCCAACGCCTTGCTTTATCATCCCCTTGATATCAATGCTCACGAGCGCACCAATGGAATATGACTATCAATGTCTCCCACCGCCGAGTAAAAAAAATCAGAAAACATTGCCGAGATTTTCTCGGGGATCCCGTTTGCGTCAAGCCCGCTTCCGCTCGATAATGCATTTTTGTCGAATTTCAATCCAATCGAGTTTACCTTGATTTCTGTCAAACCAACATCAAACGGAGAATCAGACGACGGATCGCTTTTTGACAAAAACAGGGCCAACTCACAGGTGGCAGCGGTGATAACGTCCGGATATGTCTCATCGTCCACCTCGTAGCCATCGAGGGTGAAAAGGCCGGTGCGCGGGAAAGCCAATTTTTGATCGCTTTTCACGCGCCGGCCTTTCCACCGATACGACCTGGAGATGAGGCCGGATGCCCACATCAACGCCTTTTTTTTCTCATCCTCATCATCAGGCCAGTCGTCGGTGTACAGCCTCGCTTCGAAATAATCGTCAGCGTCATCAACAGTCACAAACGAGTTGCTGTCATTATCACTCGGATCAGATTTTAATGTTGCCATTGTGTTATATTTTATCCGATTTTTTTATGCCATTATCATAATTATATTCGATGGCCTAATGACTGCGAATCCATACAATACGGAATAGGTGAAACGAACCTGCATCCACTCACGTGAAATTTCCAACCGCAATGACAACCCTGACACCGGGTCTGTTTGTGACTGTATAATGGCCCCGGCAATACTCGCATCCTCAAGGGGGCTGGATACAAACGCAATCGCATCGCGATGAAACGCATATAATGGAGTTGTATCATGGTGAAAATCTACCGAGTCATCATTAGTCACAGTAGCCCCTACGAGCCCAGGTTCAAACCTGATATTTATATCAGTTGCTGAAGTTTCTGCTGTAATCTCGGTTATGAAATATCGATTATCAACGTCCGCTCCCGCGGTAAACCAATCCCCGACTTTCGGCTTTGTGTCTCCTCCACCTCCCGTTGCTGTTTTGTCAATGCGAATGGTTGTAGTACCAGCAGGATAAGCATTAGCAGTGTTTTTCCTCACTAACCATCCATACGTATCGGGATGCCTCGGTTTCAGATTCTGATCCATATACCAGTCAAATCCAAGTTTACGATTAATTTGTGCTTCTTCAATCCCTTCGCGAGTACCGGAATAACTTACATACTGGAATGCACTATGTTGCATCGCGTGATAGTGAGATGCTGGATCAATCACCATTCGCCTGTTATCCGGTGGAGCTTCATTTTCATCTAGTTTTTGCCCGGCTCTAAGCGCTAGATTGATATCGGATGAAAATTGATTTGAGCCCGATCCGGGTGTTCCCACCCATACTGTTGATTTTATATCAGCCTCATTAAGAATATCAGAATCTATTTTGTTGGCGAGAACTTTTATCGCCTCAGACGCCTGCATGGGGATCACGCCATTCATTGACTGCGTAATTTCTTTGTCAGATAATGCAAACGACGCGTAGCGCCAATGTTTTAACTCAATTGACACGCTTGTCGGATTGACTTTGCTGCCATCCGGTGCCGTTTTAGCGGCTGTGACCTCGCCATGATCGATTTCCGAGGGAATCGGCACTTTAATTACGTCTCCTGCCTGCCTCGCATTTGTCTCATACTCCCTGTTTACCAATTGTGGCATAACGCAATTGCCACGCAGCGCCATCAATCCCTGCGCCAGTAATTGAGGGGTTACTTCTTCCAAACTATGTGTAGTTGGTACGGCCATTATTAGGACTCCTTATGTTTCAGTATGTTTTTTTTCATGAGCCCCGCTCACTGAATCTGTCTAATTTTGCCCGACGCGATGTCGGCAATATTTTTTGCGAATGCCTCTTTGTCACCTTTTTGGATGGTTTTTACTGCAGTTGCTGCTGCATCACCCCCACCGGGAGCACCGCCACCCATGTTGGACTCAAACAAAAAAGGCGCTTCTCTGTTGAGATTTTCCGCCCACTCCGCGAGCGTCAAAGCCTCATTCCCGTCACTGCCATACAATTTTTCTCCGGCAGCATTTTTTGCCACCATCCTGCCATTGTCATCGATACGCCACGTTTTACTCGCCCTGGCAAGTATGTCCGTCATGGCCCCCTGGCGAACATTGGCCACATCGGTGACCGCCTTTGTTACGGCACTGTCGATGGTGGTTGACTGCAATTTGTTGTAATACTGCTGCGCGCGTTTTTCAGACTCCTGCGCATGAGCTTCCAGTTTTGCAATCCTGTCCGCATAGTTTTTTTGAATGCGGTCCGTTTGCTGCTGCATGAGCTCCTCAATCCGACCCTCGGATTTCAGTTTCTCGTCCTCATATGTTTCTATTTTCTTTTTGAGACTGATATTGTTTTCCCGAAACTCGTTTATTTTTGTTTTGTAGTCAGAGTCATCGAGACCCGAAAAAACATATCCCTCATCGGTTTTCTCATAAAGGCCATGCAAGGACGAATCGATTTTATCGAGATTTTCTAAAAATGATTTCAGTTTCATTGAATACCCCCGCTATCCATATTTTCTTTGCAGATCCTTGATTGTATACGGCATGCCGCTTTGATCGACCATGTCTCTGAAAGTTATTTTGCCTTTTTCCCAAAGCTCGTATTTTTTGGGGCCAAGAACATCGAGTTGAAACCCCTTTGGCTTGGTTTTGAGCCATTGCTCATAATTAAGATCCGCCGCCACCTGGCCATCCATCGAGGATTGTGTGCGCTTGGAGACATTTTTTTTCAAGCCCGCTGCCTTCCGAGGGGGCAGCTTCCCCGCAAGCTCCTCGAAAGAATAAAGCAACGGAATCAGCGTTGACCGGCACCGCCAATGCCAAGGCGGGGGCCCTGGAAACTTTTCTTTTGTGTTTCCCAATGGCTTGCCGTCCAGTGTCCATGTGTTTCCGGATCTGCTCATGCAAATTTGAGTCGTCCTGTCGTCAAGTGTGGTCAGCGCCTGCACGCCCCTGATGGCGTCAGTATTATTCTGATATATATCATACCTGACTCTTTGAGACACGGCATGCACCGATGTCAGCACGACAGATTTGGCATCCTTTATGCGTGGCCCTAAAATCCCCTTTTCGAAGTAATGCCATCTTTGTCCTTTTATGCGCCTGCCGTCTTTGTATCCGAGCCTCTTGAGGATTTCCGCGGTAGTCTCACCCTGAGCCATACCCATGCGAACTTCGTCCGTGAATCGCTGCATCAGGCTGTCTCTTTGTCTTCTCCACCACTCACCGCTCGGTGCACCGTCAATCAAAGTCTCGTCAACCAGATGTTTCAGACGATCACCGCTCAACCCCGTCTTGATCAGATCAAAGCCGACCACTGCGTTTATTTTTCCGGCTGCCAAATACTCGGTTTCGGCCAGTTCCCGTAATTCACGGCCAACATGCCTGTCGATATCGCTATACGTCTTGTTTATCGTTTTTTTGATTGTCTTTAAAAGCTCAGCCAACCGCTGCGCCCGGTAGCGGTCTCTCTCAGACCCGCTTGGATCAATTTTTTTTAGCGTTTCTTCAATTTCTTGCGCGAGCTTTGTTAAAAAATCCCTGATACTGTTGAAGGCGCCTGCTGAAAACCGTTGCAAGTCAACCGCGTATGCCACAAAATTATCCGCTATTTTGTCGGATATATTGGCCATTATGACGCGGGTGCCTGGACGTCAATCAAATCCTGCTCAGTCTCGGCGTCTCTCTCAAATGGAACCATGCCCGATTTTTTGAGATTGTAGAAAAAAGTGTCGTATGAGATCAATCCGCCCTGGGTTGCGCTAATCCACTCTCTCATTAAACCGGCATCCGGAGACAATGTGACAAAATCGCGGTTAATCTCTATGTTGTAGTCACCCGATGGCTCGCCAGCCCATTCGGCAGCGAACTTGACCGCGCGGGTCATGCCGTCGCTGACCGAATCCGCAATGTTTGACAGGATGCTCGCCTCACCCTGCTTGCGGCTGGCCTGGTTGTCGGCAGACTCAGATGCTTTTTTCGGAGCCTCAAGAAGCCTGGAGCCCAACACGATCATCAACTCAAGTTTTTCCTTCAGCGCGTTTTCCAGGCTTTTTAGCCCCTGCCCCGTAAATTCAAGAAATCCAGCTTTCGCGTTGGCGTCTCTACTGACCCATGCCATTGGTGAACCTATTCTAAGTTTATCCATAGCGGGAAATCCCGCAACCCACGGAGTTGGTATCCCTGTAAAATGCCGCCCGTGCTCAAGATCCGCGCTGTTGATATAATGGGAAATGTTGACATTGGCCATCCCAATCAATGGCGGCCTCTCCGGCTCAGGCCTGCTGCTCGATGCATTGATGAAATAGAAAGGGATCTCCCGTAACAGACGCCCGTTTTTTTGAGGAAGAAGCGGATATCCCGGCATCAGAATAAATTCATCGCCGCCTTTTTCTTTTTGCCGGTACAACTCTACAGTATAAAAACCGTCGCTGTTGATATGCAACACCCGGTACTGCACAACCTCTGTTGTTGCAAACGAATTATATTCCTCAACTGTTTCCATCAGGACTAAAAACGATAAGGACGACTGCCCGCCCTTTCTGCTCACCCGCCAGTTGAGAATATTTTCGGCATGGTATTCAGCTATATAGGGCAATCCGTCTTCATCCACATCGACCAGCAACCCGGCCCGCCCAACGGTGATCACCTCGCGCGATATTTTTTTTAAAAACGTTTTAACCGGTAAAAAACCCGGCATTATTCTGTCCAGAAAATCAGACCCGTCCGACGTGTGTATTGTTGGCTCGATATTAAACATCATGCCCAGCATGCCGCTGATCGCGCGTGACATTCCCTCGAAAAACAGAGCCCTGTGTTTATATGCCTCATAATCGCGGGGCTCCTGATCGGTCAACTGCGGCAAAAACTCAACACCTGCGTTTTTAACCGCTTCACTGCCATCCGCAACCACTCGGCATTTGCGCCACAACGGGTAATGTTTCTCGTATTGTTTATGTCGACTGTCGACTTTATTCGGGTCGTTTGTTTTATTAATTCCGGTCATTCATCCCAATCCTAAAACCCGGAAATCGGCACAACGTCTATGCCGCCCCGCTGCCACCGCGCCATGTAGCCGGTTTCATCACAGATATGATCCTCGCTATTCGTGTCGATGTCGTCAAGATTTTTTGAATCCCGCTGAATCGTCGGCACAAGCCGCCGAAACTGCAAACAGTCCTCGGTGACAAACAACCCGCGATCCTCCATCGGATTTTTTGCATTCGCAAGCATCTGCCGAATTTCCTGCCAGGCATGCACCCTGCTGCCAGGCCCCTTTTTGGCCATCATCCACGATACCCCCTGTTTCTCGTGTTTGTCTGCTATGCTCTCACCATCCTGCACTGTGAAAATCGATGAGTCCGCCGGGCCGTCATAAACCCTGTCCACATTATACTTTTCTTTGATCAATTCTTCCCGCGCAAAAAGCCCGGCTATGAATTCTGATTCAAGCAGCCTGAGCCCCGTATTCGGGGTTCCGTTCCACCCGTACCATTCGCCGATCCGTATCAATGTGCCGGGATAAAAAACCCTGAATGAATCGCGCAAATTGATTGCGCTATCCGTGGCCATCGCCCACCACCCAACGCTGAACGGTTTGCTGCTACCCCAGTCAAACGCCCTGTACACCTCCCAGTCTGGCGGAACACGGAAACGGGGCAAAATATGTTTTTCGGCGTCCCAGACATCATCAAACATCCCGCCAGCGACGATATCCCAATCTCCGTTAAGCCATGCTTTTAACAGCCAATCCTGCCCACCGGCGGACGCGACGAGATTGTTAATATAGTCAGGATCATTTTCCAACAGTATATGGTTGTCAAAAACCGTCGATGGGATGTATACGCGATCCCAGCTGACTTCCTTTTTTTCACCGTTAATGACAAATTTATTTGTAACCGTGTGCACCTGCTCAGGCTGCGCGGGATCTATGTACTGCGCTTTGAGCCAATTGTGACCCGGCCCACCCGGGTTTGCTGTCATCAAAAACCATTTTTTAACGCCCGCGCTGGACCGCAAGCAGGCCCGGAGCTTGTCGATTGGCACCGGCGACGGAAAATGGCCAGCCTCCTCAACGCAAATCCAACTGTACTCATGTCCCTGATAATGATCGGCATCCCGATCTTTGTCGAGGTAACGAAATCTAAGGCTCGCGCCGCTCGGGAACGACAGCGTGCGCTTGGCCACATTCCACGCCGCCTTGTTAGGGTCACCCGCCTGGCAAAAAATGTCTTGAGCTTTTGACATGATGTCTTCAAGCTCGTTATAGGTGCGGCGAAATAAAATACCTTTGGCATGTTTGCCAAACTCGTTCTGGTGGCAGTCAAAGTGCCCGAGCATCCCGTGGGATTTGCCACCGCCCCGTGCCCCACCAAACAAAATGTCTTGAACAGGGCATTCAAAAAGCGCCGACTGCTGGCCCGGCTGGGCCTGGAATCGCACAAATTTCTCAGCCATCTCATTAAGACGAAGACGAAGACGAAGACGCAGGCAATGCCATCTCAAACCACGCGACAACTATGCTAGATTGCCCGGAACCTGCGACAAAAGTTTTTTGCGTTGTCTTGAAATTCAGGTAGTCGCCAGCAGCAAATTCGATTTTAGAACGTTCTCCCAGGTATTCATTCGGCAACCCAAGTTCTTGATATTTGCTCTTTACGCCAAGATCATCATCGCCTCCGTTGATTTCAACAGCAGCCCCTACCGTATACGTAGACCCTGGCACAGCCCCTGGCTTAGTATTTGTCACAGTCGTTACGTGCTGTCCATTTTTGGCGGCGTAGACAGTCATTGCTTCCCTCGCCGTTACAGGTACTTGCAAGGACAATCCTAGTCCAACCAATGTACATGCTTTAGGCATTATTACTCCCATCGAAGCTGGAGTGTTGAATCCCTCACCAAAAGACCAGTGATATTCATCGGCACTATCCCCTATGGAATCCACTTTCCGCGCGGCCCAGATCGGGAACATGGTTTTACCAGCTCCTCCTGTTCCTGGGGCGCCTTGGGGGCCTCTCGCACCTGCCCGCCCTTGCGGCCCTTGCGGCCCTTGCGGCCCTTGCGGCCCTTGCGGCCCTTGCCGTCCTTGTTGTCCAGTCTCACCGCGGTCCCCCTTTGCTCCAGGCGCACCAGGCGCACCAGTCGCACCAGTCGCACCACGTTGCCCCGGATCGCCTTTCTCTCCCTTTGCTCCAGGCGCACCAGTCGCACCAGTCGCACCACGTTGCCCTTGAGGTCCACCCGCAGGCCCTTGCAGCCCTTGCGGCCCTCGATCTCCAGTATCGCCCTTTGGTCCCGGATCGCCTTGAGGTCCCTGATCGCCTTGTGGCCCTTGACGCCCCTGAAGCCCCTGAACTCCCGGACGCCCTTGATCTCCCGGATCTCCCTTTTGCCCAGTGGCCCCCGGTGTTCCGTCCGTACCCCTTTGCCCAGTAGCTCCGGGTGCTCCGGGTGCTCCGTCCGCTCCGTCCGCTCCGTCCACTCCGTTAGTTCCATTGGTTCCAGGATTTCCCTGCGGTCCGGGTGGCCCCGCCGGACCAGTAGCCCCTCGCGGCCCTCGATCTCCAGTATCGCCTTTTGCTCCAGTTTGACCCTGAGGTCCCGTCGCTCCTTGAGTTCCCGTTTGTCCAGTAGTCCCAGGATTTCCTTTCACGCCTTGATTTCCTTGTGGACCAGTTGCTCCTTGATCTCCCTTTGATCCTTTCAACGCTGCGACAATCTCGTCGGTACCAACTTCTTTCAAAGCATCCAAAATATTTTTTTTACCAAAATGTATGCTTGCCATAAAATCTCCTAATTATTTTTTACTCTCATTATTTTATCGACGATCCCGCTATTGGTAATGGCACGCTCCCCAAACCAAAATGTCAAAACGATGATGTTGACCACCTTGATCAACGCGCCCTGGTCAGGGGTAAACATCGTTGCGCTGCCAGTAAAATACAAATAATCAAGATAACCAACGAGCACAGTGAACACCGGCCTGATGAGGCCGCGAAACAAAAGCACAATCGGTCCCACAATCGGGATGGCCGTGTAGTCCTTGGCCGACCCCTCATACGCCACCACAAAATTGCGGAATGTACTGTCTTCTCTGTGCGCCTGTTCCGCAACAAATTGAACAGCGGCCTGCTCCATCTCGGCCCGCTGGGTCTCAGACATTTTTTCAGGGAAAAACCTCGATCCGAGAAACCCAATCACATCACGAGCAAGGCCCATCCCTGCTGTTACTGGATCAAGGGCCATTTTTTATTGACCTCCTGAGTCTGGTTGGGCTGCATCTGGTTGGGCTGCATCTGGTTGGCTTTGGCTTTGTGAACCCGCGCTCTGTGAGCCCGGGCTTTGTTGATTCGCGCTTTGTGAGCTCGCGCTTTGCTGGCCCTGGGTTTGCTGACCGACGCCTTGTTGACTCGCACCTTGTGGGTCCGCGCCACTTTGTGCACTGGCACTTTGCGCACTTTGTGAATCTGCAAACGATGGATCCTCCCATGTCACAGTCATATACCCGGATCTTTTTGACATGTGCCTCCCCAGCCCAACAAAAACATGCATGTCGCCGCCATAATCAATAAATTTGTCCCTGACATCATGCATAACGACAGGAACAGCCTCCTTGCTTTCCGAGAATCCGATCTGAACCTCACGGGCATCATAGGTTATAAAACAAGAGCCTGATGAAACCCATTTGGGAGCATGGGTGAGATAGTGTTTTTCAGTTACGAGCGCCATAATATTATTTCTCCAAAAAGAGAGTCATAGATCAAAATAATTATTGCTGAACATCCGCCAGCCGTTTCTGGCGGTCGGCCCGCCGGACTTCCACCGCCTGCTGCCACTCCTCGACAGACTCCGCCCGTCTCGGAACCATGATAACCGTCTGAACCGTAGTGGCTGGTTGATTATTATTTTTATCGGCGTTGTTTCCCCAGTACCGGGGAAAACGCCGCTCTAAAAAGTGTGCTGCGGCCCGCCAGTCATTTTTAGCCGCTTTCGAAATGAATTTAAGCGGGCCGTCCTGTGCTTTGAACAGGGCCTCATCGATTGCGTTGCACAGTTTTGCATGGGGCGTGATGTCCTGAAGCCGAGCCCTGGTCCCGTTCTGCTCCAGCTTTTCGAGACGTTCGAGATCCTCTTTGCCCGTCTTGATCCATTTTTCAAACGTTTTGCAATAAACTCCCGCGGCGGCGCACGCAAATTTATAGTGGTGGCCCTGCGCAATCGCTTTTGATATGCTTTCGATCACCCCCGGAGTCAGTTTAGATGGCCTGCCGACGCTGGAATTGACGGGCAGCGGTTTTTCCTTGTCATCGCGCTGGATGCTTTCGAGCGTGCGCTTGAATTTAATGCCGCTTTTTATCAGAGCCGCCATTTTCCGGTTTCCGGGTGTTTTTGCAATTAAGTGTCATTGCGATCGCTTGCGACTTTGTTGTTAAAGTGCCTCATGAAATTTTGCCTAAAAAAGTTTACATAATACTTTTTTAAAGTTTTGCATTAACTATTCTGCAAGTACCTGTTTTCACTTGGATTTAAAAATCGCCTGAAAAAGTTTACAAAAAGTTTACATAATACGGGATTTGGACGTTGCGCAACATATTGAATTTATTGAGTAACAATAAAAAGTTTACATAATATCACTTGTCAGACGTTTTTCATATCATCTAATAATTCAGTATGTTAAGTTAATTCCGGCCATAATTTCATAATAATTATTATGTAAACTTTTTCAAGGTTAAGGCTGTTTTTGGCTAAACGCCCCTAGGCGCCCACTGAGCGACGATCCCACGCTGCCCCATGGGGTTATGCACCCTGCCCTGATCGTTCAATGCCGAGCCTCTCAGGGCGCCTGGAGGTGTGTTCCGGCTGGGGCTGTAAATAAAAAAAGCCCCGTAAGACACACCTCCAAGGTGCCTTACGGAGCTTTTTAAGCTAAAATTATGATGAATTTGACTTTTTACGGATTAAATAAGTGTCTGATTTTATTGGATTTTTCACAACGTCTGATAATGTTCATTATGTAAACTTTTTTAAATCTGCAATAAAATCAGACACCTGGGGCGGCGCATCGGCGCCCCATGTGTAACAACTCGTAACAAAAACAATCTCGCAAAAAACCTCACACCAAAACAATCCCGGCAAAAAAGCCCCATAAGACACTGGCCATACGATAACTGCGGTTCCTCTTTTTCCTTTGTCATTCGCGGCCCCCTCAGTTGGCGGCCCGCAAACGGCGTCTCAAAGCGTTCATGGCACACGTTGTGCCTACCTAGCTCCGCCCACTCGATTACATGCCAGAAGGATAAAAAAATGCAATCAACAGAGCAGAGATTAAAATGCACCCGTTTAAGATTCTCACAATTCCCGGATGAAGTCAAGAGTTTTTTACACATTCTAACCTCCTGATATTATTGAGTTTCCTCGACAAACTCGCCTTCCCTCCCCTGCTCCGTGCATTTTTTCTCCAATGGGGCATCGGCTTTTAAACTGTTTTTTGTTGATTTGAAACATTTATTTGTTGAATTCTTGTTTTTTGTGTTGATTTCTTTCGACTCAACGTCCAGGGATACATCGATGCCGCTTGGGACTGGCTTCATCCCCTTGATTATAATCTTGGCTGGCTTTTGGATGTTGTCGCCAATCTGCCGCATGGCAGTGGTCAGGTTTCCGAATATGCCAAAAAAAGCGTCGGCGTCTATCCCGTCATCAAAATCTCCTTTAAGTGTTATCTTTAAGTCAGCTTTATCCGCCTTCTTTGTTTTGAACATCAAAGCCTCCTTCCACGATTCGCAAGCTTTTCCCCTGTGCCGTCATAACCTGCTGAAATTAAAGAGCTTTTGCCCGATACCGCGCCCTTCTCTCCCCCAGCATCTCCTTGAAGTCCCTGATCTTCGAGCGCTTGACTTTCTTACTCGTCCCCCCCACGGCTGCAAGCCTCCACCTGAAATCAGCCCACTGCTGCCTGGTCGGCCGATAGCAATCCGACTGATGTTCTATCTGGCGAGACTTCGCTTGCGAGGCCTGCCTGGCCTGCCTGGCCTGGCGGTCCGCAAGCTCCCGGTAGCACTCGATGATATTTTTGGGCTTGGGCAGGAATTCTGACCGCTTTCTCGCCATGGAGAAGGCTTCTGACAGCAAATCCAGCGAACGTATCTCATCCGCGAAGTCCTCTGCCCACATCTCGGCCATGGTTTGGATCGTCTGCGCGTTTATGTTGTTGCTGTTGTAATAAAATTTTAATTTTTTCAGTTCAGTGATGAGAATCGGGATCATATCCAATTGTTTTTGCGTTTTCTTTTTTTTCATTTTCAAAGCTCCCTGATTTTTCTGCTTCCATTAGCTCCTGGCCCCACTGTCGCATTTCAAAATCCTGCGCCTGAGCGTATGTTCGCGGCATGGGCGCATTCCCGGGACCCGCCTTGTTTCTGATATCCGTTTTCATCTTGGCGTCCAGTTTGTCAAACTGCGCTCTCAGCTTTTTTGTTGACAAGATGTTAGGGAGCCAGAATTCGTCCTGTTGCGCCCACCGGATTACAGCCTCAAGCTCATCGAAGGTGCGATTATCCAGGCGGTGGGCGCGGTCAATGTGCAATGCCCATTTTTGAGGGTCGGCTTTGGCTTTGAGAGCGTCCTTGTTGTTGGGTTGCCACTCAAGGATCAGATCAGCCAACAAAATAGAAAGCCTGGCCTCGTCAGAGTCCGGTGAAAAGTTGCAACAAGAGTTTTTATTATTCTTTATATTGTTATTCTTATTAACTTCTTTAAGAACGCGTTGATCTTTGCGTTGATTTTTTGGAATCTTTGCGTTGATCTTTGCGTTACTCGCTATCTGTGTGTTTAAAGAATCTTCAGTTAAGTTAATAGGTTGACTATCGTATTTGTTGCGTTGATCTTTGCGTTGATTTTTTGGAATCTTTGCGTTGATCTTTGCGTTACTTTGGTCTTCAGTGCGTTGGTCGTCATGGTCGTGCGGCTGATATTTATTGTAATTACAGATGGTTATGGTTGTAAATCTTTGCGTTGAAAATATTGCGATTTCTCCTGAGCTTACAAGCTTGCCAAGACAGGTACGAACCGATTGATATGTCAAACCACTCTCATCTGCCAACTGCCTACATGACGTCACTACTTGCCCTTTTTTGACTGTCGTTCCACCGATCTCGCCGTCTTTGTATCTAGCTTTAATCAACAAATGAAAAAACAAGCTTTTTGTTTTGATATCCCGATACCACTCCCAATCCGAGATTTGCCTGTACAAGCGAATCCAGCCGTTATTCATAGGCGCTCCTTTACAGGGGGTGTCAAATATTCGTCATAACCACGGATAGTTATCACAATTAATTCATTGGCCGCCTCTATGTCGATCTCATTTGATTTCACAAGCCTGTTAAGGCAGATGCGAACCAATTTGCCTGATATCCCATTTTCTTTTGCCAACTGCCCATATGACGTCACTACCTGCCCCTTTTTAACTGACACCCCTCCCCTCTTGCCGTCTTTATATACGGCTTTGAGCAGCAGGTGCTGAAATAAACTTATTGTTTTGAAATATCTCCACCACTCCCATTTATCCCCGTAATCCCAGTCCAAAAATCCATCTTTTGTACTCATAATCTCTCCATTTGTGTATCTACACATGTGCCTACACATTTTGTATCCGCAGATGTGTTCGGCCAATGCGCGTGCGAACGGCGGCGGTCCCGCTCCATAAGTCACCGTACGGTTAGGATGACCTGCGCAAAACGTGTTTGCAAGCAGGGCATATGTGTTTTCCATTACGGTACATCAGTTGGTGATAATCGCCCGAACACCGACTCTTTGCGTCAGGTCCATTCTGTCGTTCTAAAGGCGACCGGCGCATTAGCAGCGTGATGTGCAGGGGCAGCATCGGAATTAAACATAGATAGATGTGCAGCGTACAGTACGGTGGTGGCATTTCGTAGTTTTTTCGCCAAAATACGCCGACCCACATATCTCTAACCTCAAACTGGAATTGAGCTTTTACCCATTGACTATCTATAAATCGCCATTTTTTCATTTGCTAAAGCCTTTAGAACGTTTAGATGAGCCGCTACTTTGATGGAAAACAAAACCGCGAAAGAGGGCCATTTGTGTATCTACACATGTACCTACACATTTTGTATCCACAGATGCCCTTTGCGGTGATGGTTACGTCCGCATTTCATCCCTGACCGAAATCTCGACCGAAATCCCATCCATGATCGCCGGAGAAATTTTTTGATATAGCCTTTCGTATGCGGGTCTCGATGATCCCAAAAATCCATCGATAACAGTGTTGTTGTTGATCCTGTCCCCCACCAGTATGCACCCCAGCGTGTCATCATCAGTGTTGCCCGGATGAATGTAGATATATTCGAATCCCGGAACACTCCGTAGCCACAGCATGCCGTGATGCCTGCTGCCATAGCGTTTGGAATAGCGTTGATGCATTCCGCCTTCTGCGCGAAGATTTATTTTGTACCTGCCCTCCGGTATGCGGGTTTTGCCATAGATTTTTTTATTTTGTCTTGTGTCCTCCAGAGAATAGCACTCGAATTTTTCATCGACAAACAACAGGCCGATGGTGCTCTTCCGTGTTGTGCTGAATCGATATAAATTCAGGATCATAGCGCCTCCATTTTCTCAAAACGGTATATCGTCAATTGTATCGAATTTTTTTTACCTCTTCTTTTCGATATTCATGGTCTGTGTTTTTGTCCGTTTCAGATTTGTGTGCGGAACTCAGAAACTGGACATCAAATGCAATAATCTCCACGATTTTGCGTTTTATATTATCGTTATCAATCCATTCGCGGGTCCGCAATCTGCCCTCGACGTAAACCAGCTTGCCTTTTGCAAGATGATTGCCACATATCTCCCCCAGCTTGTCCCAGGCCACTACGCGGTGCCACTCGGTATGCTCCTGTTTGCCACCGCTAGCGTCAGTCCAACGTTCCGTGGTTGCCACCGAAAAATTGGACACGGCAGTATTTCCCCTGGTATACCGCAGCGTTGGGTCTCCTCCCAGTCTGCCAACCAGTATAACTTTGTTTACATTCGACATCTGAGTCTCCTTTCTATGATTTTTTCGACATCCTCATTTAAAAAAACGCCATACCGCGCTGCCCTTCTCTTGAGCTGCTTTGTCGCGGCGATTCTTTTATCTGCCCGTTGCCTGGCGCGTTTTGCGTCAATCGCAAGCTCAACGGCCAGGCGCAGAGACCTATTAAAGGCGGCTTTGAAATGAAAAGACTTCATACACACGGAATCCATGTTGCCCCCTTTGCTGCGAAGTTGATTTAGTTGATCTTGAGATTTATATCTTCGACCACCAACAACATCTCCTCGATGAACTTGTCCACTCCATCAGAAAGCTCCCTGATGAAATCCTCATCCCTGTAAACACGTCTGACGAATATGGGCAGATCGGGATATTGCGGTACAATCTCGTTATATTCGTCACGAATCCAGCAAGCCTGAATAAAATCGCACCAGTCCCGCTCGCATATGAAAAGGCCCCACTGGATTTGCTTTTTGTGCTCTGGTGGAACCCGGTCCTTGTGGACTATCTCAACGAAATTCTTCCCGTTCGTGTTCTTAATCTCGACCATCCCGTCATCACCGACCAGGCCATCCGGAGAACAATGCTTGTGCTCAGATGCTTTAACCATCGCGACCTGATCGACTTGCTTGTCATGTATAAACTCATAATCTTTACGTGACAGCGGCTCAGAGTCAGTGCCCAGCTGCATGGCGTCATTGATGTAGAATTCGGCGATTTTTCCCGACAGAATTTCGTGCGCCTTTTTGTACATGTAGTCGCTGCGTACCTTCCCCCTGCCACCAGCTGTGGCGTTCTTGACTCCGGAGCCGCCGACGCTGCCGATGCGCAGCCTAAGCCACTCCTCGGATCTCTGTTGTATGTCCTTGATCATAATCATGGCCGAATTCTCCTTCTTTTTTTCTCCGGTCTTCAAGCTTTCGCATAAGCATCCCGACGGCTATTTCATATTTTTCCAGGGGGAGACTTTCGACACTTTTCACACCGAAATGTATAAGAAACTTTTGCTCGTCAGCTCCGGCTTCTTTGATGTAGTCATATATAACCGTGGCCTGATCGGGACTTATCGGTTTGGCCGTTCTGCCGCCGTTGCCGCTCGAATACTTACTGTCCCATTTGCCTTTTTTCTCAAGCTCGCCAAGGTAGACGTTGGCGCCGACTCCGATTCTTTTCATCGCGACGGACTCAGCGTCGGTCACAGCCATTTTTACAGCCTCATCAGATGAATATAGCTTTCCTTTTTCTAAAGCCGTCACCATTTTGGATCCGACTCCGAAGACTGGATCACTCCACTCTCCGTTTACAAGGCGATACTGAAGGCTGATCTGCGCAACCCACATTTCCTCGTCGTTTGGACATGGCTTGGCCCACAGCTTGACGATCTCCGTCTTCCATCCGGTCCCGCAGGGTCCGAACATCTCCGTCATGATCTGATTTCTCCACATGGGGTTGATGTCGTGAAACCCAGCCCTGCCAAGCCGCCCACCCATGATCCTCTTCAGGTACTTTGGCGGCACTTCTTTTGATGTTTCCCAGATTCTCATGTTTTGTTTCATTTTGCGGTCTCCTTTTTTGCTCCTTGCTTTTAGGGTTTTAGGTCCAGTTTCGCGCCAAACAGATTCGCGTCAGCCAGATCCGCGCCGATCAGGTTTGCGGCAGCCAGATTCGCGCCGAGCAGATTCGCGTCAGTCAGATCCGCGCCAGCCATATCCGCGCCAGCCAGATCCGCGCCGATCAGGTTTGCGGCAGCCAGATTCGCGCCGAGCAGTTTCGCGGCAGCCAGATTCGCGCCGGTCAGATTCGCGCCAGCCAGATCCGCGATGGTCAGATCTGCGCCGGTCAGATTCGCGTCAGTCAGGTCCGCGCCAGCCATATCCGCGTCAGTCAGATCCGCGTCATCCAGATTCGCGTTGCGCAATTTTGCGCCAAACAGATCCGCGCCGAGCAGGTTTGCTTTGGTCAGGTCCGCGTCAGCCAGATTCGCGTCAGCCAGTTTCGCAATGGTCAGATCTGCGCCGTCCAGATTCGCGCCAGTCAGGTCCGCGCCGATCAGGTCTGCGCCAGTCAGATCCGCGCCGATCAGGTTTGCTTTGGTCAGATTCGCGCCGGTCAGATTCGCGCCGGTCAGTTTCGCGGCGAGCAGATCCGCGCCAATCAGATCCACGTTGCACAATCTTACGCTATCCAGTTTCGCGTTGCACAATATTGCGCCGATCAGGTTTGCTTTGCCCAGTTTCATGCTGGTCAGGTCGGCGCCAGCCAGATCCGCGCCAGTCAGATTTGCGCCGGTCAGATCTGCGTCAGCCAGATTCGCGCCAAACAGATTCGCGTCAGCCAGATTCGCGCCAGTCAGATCCGCGCCGATCAGGTTTGCTTTGGTCAGATTCGCGCCGGTCAGATTCGCGCCGGTCAGTTTCGCGTCAGCCAGATTCGCGCCAGTCAGATCCGCGTCAGTCAGATCCGCGCCGATCAGTTTTGCGCCAAACAGATCCACCCCGGTCAGGTCTGCATCGTCCAGATTTGCGCCGGTCAGGTCTGCGTTGCGCAATATTGCGCCGATCAGGTTTGCATTGGCCAGTTTCGCGTTATTCAGGATCGCACTTTCCAGATCCACGCCGGTCAGGTCTGCGCCGTCCAGATTTACATTTTCCAGAATCACAGCTTGCTGCATGGCGACCTTAAAAGATTCTGCATCAGCTTTGTAAATCACATCGCCCGTGGTGTCCTTGATTTCGTGGGTTTTCATTGTTTTTCTCCTTTCGTTTCCGATTGCCCCGCCATTTCTGACGGGGCGAATGTGCTCTTGATCAACGGAGGAAAAAACCGAGGTCCGCGCCCTCCAGGTCCGCATCCTCCAGATCCGCCTCGCGCAACTTCGCCCCGGTCAGATCCGCGCCGGCCAGGTACGCATCGGTCAGGTCCGCGCCGGTCAGGTCCGCCTCGCGCAACTTCGCGCCGGTCAGTTTCGCGCCGGTCAGTTTCGCGCCGTCCAGGGCCGCAATGGTCAGGTCCGCGTAGCGCAATTTTGCGCCGGCCAGGTCCGCGCCGGTCAGTTTCGCGCCGGTCAGTTTCGCGCCGGCCAGGTACGCGCCGGCCAGGTACGCGCCGGCCAGGTACGCGCCGCGCAATTTTGCATTGGTCAGGTCCGC
>Ga0209052_1000118_pt1 | contig 33671 bp, 31 predicted proteins | sample WorMetHEROISLAND_2_FD_187409 | JGI IMG/M metagenome (GOLD analysis project Ga0209052, IMG submission 187409) | Marine gutless worms symbiont microbial communities from Max Planck institute for Marine Microbiology, Germany - Olavius sp. 4 HERON... | ecosystem: Host-associated > Annelida >...
TACCATCAATGGCTTACTGAAAACTTTGGGTTAAAGGCTTTAGTTACACACATACATCAAGTTATCGGTATCGCAAAAGCATGTTCTTCTATGTTGGAACTTAGAGAGAAGGTGGCTCACTTTTACCAAAAAAAGCCAATGCAACTTGCAATGCATATCCCTAAAAAAGATGAAACCTAACACGCAGGTCAATTATTCCGCTTTCTAACCACAAAAACTCTGGCTAGCTGGCTAGTTATGTAATCCCATAGTTATTGTAATCCATGGCCAGCTTGACTCCTTATCCCAGATCCCAGCTGTTAGCGGCGTCGATTCCTTTCGGAAGCTAAATTAAGACGGATTGTACCCTATTTTGCGCACGATTTACCGGCCTCGAAAATCAGCCAAGCTGAGTAATGTAAACCGTCCGAAGATCAACCAATCGTTATTCAAACTACGGACCAGAATCGTTCAGCTTTGTGACGCCTCATCGCCCTTCTCCGGCGAGGTTGAAGTCGATGAATCCTCTTTCGGCGCGGGGCGGGGGTAAAACGATTGTCTTCGGGATTCTGGAACGCCACGGGAAGGTCTACACGGAAATCGGCCCGAACGCCGCCAAGAAACCGCTACAAGCCGCAATCCAGGGCCGCGAGGCCATCGATAGCATCATCTACTTCGGACGGCTAGGGGGACTACGATGGGCTAGTGGATAGGTACAAAAAGCTTTTCCGTGTGAATCTATGGTCAGCATGAATTTGCCCGTGGTAATTGCCCTATCAATGACATTGAATCATTCTGGCCATATGCCAAACGAAGGCTTGTAAAATTCAATGGTGTTCCACGAAAAACTTTTCATCTACACCTGGAAGAAATAGCGTTACCGGTGGAAAAGCCATTGAATCCCTCGTTCAATTTATCGATCAGGGTATAACCCTCGAAGATCAGATCGAAACTTTAAAGAATGATCTCTCTGAAATCATCATCTCCCGTAGCATCTTCTTGATTTATATTCACTTCGATCTCGAGTACCAGGCGATCCAAAGCCGCCCAGTTCTAGCTGTTTATCGAAGCGTCATACAAGCCTATAATACTCTTACAGGACTTCTGAAATCGACATGCTCTATCTCCGCTGTTATTTATTGTGCTCAGACAGCGAACGAAGAACATAAAGAAAAACTTGACTCTCTAATCCACACCAAAATTTGGTAGTGATGGCATTTAACTGGTAGAAGGTGAATTGGGCTGCTGTGCGGCCCGGTAGACCTGGACTATCAATTACGCTATCAGCAATAATTTATTACTCGAATTTTTTACGCATCAGATCAGCTCGGCCTTGCTGCCACGCATGAGCAGGCTGCGGGTTGCCTGCTCCGGCGTGCGGCCTTCGTACAGCACGCCGAACACCTGGTTACAGATAGGCATCTCCACCCCCAGGCGGTGGGCGATGGCATGGACGGCACTGGTTGTCATCACGCCTTCCACTTCCTGGCCGATCTCGCTCTTGGCCGCTTTGACGCTCAGCCCCCGCGCCAGGGCCAGACCTAAGCGGCGGTTGCGGGACTGGCCGTCGGTACAGGTGAGCACCAGGTCTCCGAGCCCGGCGAGGCCCATGAAGGTCTCTCGCCTGCCGCCCAGTCCGGTGCCGAGCCGAATCAACTCCGCTAGTCCGCGCGTGATCAGGGCGGCCTTGGTGTTGGCCCCGAAGCCGAGACCGTCGGCAATGCCCGCGGCGATTGCCAGCACATTCTTGGCTGCACCACCTACCTGAACGCCGATCAGGTCGTCGCTGGTGTAGGCCCGGAAGTGGTTGCTATGCAGATAGCCGGCTACACGCTGCGCGTGTTCCGGCCTCCGGGAGGCCACGGTGACCGCCGTGGGCAACCCTTTGGCTACCTCTCGCGCAAAGCTGGGGCCGGAGACGACGGCCAGATCCCGGTGTCCCAGGATTTCTTCCGCGACCTGATGCAGAAGCCGCCCGGTGTGGGGATCGAACCCCTTGGTGGCCCAGGTAATGCCAAGCCTTTCCGGCAGTCGGTTGGGGAGCCGGCGCAACACGGCGGCGAAGGCGTGACTGGGAACGACGACCAGGATCTCACTTACTCCCTCCAGGGCATCCGTGAGCTCCGCCACGGGTTGCAGCGTCGGCGGCAGCGGAAACCCAGGCAGGTAACGGCGATTTTCGCCGTCGCGGTCCAGGGCTGGAATCTGCTCCGGCGCATGATCCCAGAGCCGCACGCGGTGACCGTTGTGGCACAGCAACAACGCGAGCGCCGTCCCCCAGGAGCCGGCGCCCAGGACCGTGAGGACGGGAGCGACGGTCTGACTCAATGTGAGGTCGGAGCGGGGTCACCCTTGGCCCGATCCGCCATCTGCTGCTGATGCTGGGCGAACAGGGCGTCGAAATTGACCGGCTGCAGCACGAGTTGAGGGAAGCTGCCTTTGGTGACCAGATCGGAGACGACCTCACGGGCGTAGGGAAACAGCAGATTGGGGCAATAGGCCCCGAGCAGATGGGCGAACTCCAGGTCCGGGAACCCCTGAATCCCGAACAGGCCTGCCAGATGCACCTCCACGATCGAGGCCGTTTTGTCGGCGAGTTTGGTCGTGGCGGTGACTGACAGGATGACCTCGAAGGTGTTCTCGTCAAGCTTGTTCGCCTGGGTATTCAGGTTGAGCTCAAGCTCAGGTTGCCACTCCCGGCGGAAGATGTCGGGGGCATTCGGCGCCTCGTAGGAAAGGTCCTTGGCATAGATGCGGTGCACCACGAACTGCTTTTCGCTTTGCTGTTCGTTCTCGGTCATCAGCGATCATCCGGTTGCGGTTGATAAGGGGGCCCGGCTGCGTTTTCGAAGCCCTGCCGTCAGGGCCTTTAATCTTAGAGGCTGTCTAAAAACTAAACCATTGATTTTCACAGAATCTCTCATCTGGCTCCCACGCTGGAGTACGGGAACGATAAAATCAATAAGTTAGTTCTTAGACACTCTTTTTAGACAAGGGCAGATTGGCATTCTGCCAGGCCAGGACCCCGCCGCGCAGGTTATGCACCTGCTCGAAGCCCTCCTTGCGCAGCTGTTGGCAGGCCATCGTCGACTGGGAACCCGAACGACAGGCAACCAGGATGGGCCTTTCCTTATGCTTCTGCAGGGTCCCGATCTGTTTTTTGAAACCGTTCATGGGGAGGTTGAGCGCGTTGATGATGTGCCCCTGCGCGAAATCGGCCGCCGGCCGTACATCCACGACCAAGGCGTCTTTGTGATTGATGAGCCCCGTCGCCCCGGCCGGATCCACCGAGCCCCGCCCGCTGATAAGTAGGTTGTGGACCAACAGGGGGATAATCACCGCCAGCGCCGCGAAGAGCACCCAGTGATTGCCGATAAACTCGATCAGTTGTTGTGGCTGCATGGGGAATATAACGGGAAGGTCTAGATAACTTTAGAGAGGATTTTTTTCAGCAGAGTTAAGCGTTCTATCATATGAGTTCTCCTCTCGAGGATGAATGTAAATTCACATTCTTTCAGGTGTAGATGAAAATTCTTTCGTGGAACACCATTGAATTTTACAAGCCTTCGTTTGGCATATGACCAGAATGGTTCAATACCACTTGATAGGGCAATTACCAGGGCAAATTCATGCTGACCATGATTCACACGGAAATGTTTTTTGTACCCCCTATCCACCACAGCCCATCGTAGCTCCTCCAGCCGTCCGACATGGATGATGCTGTCGATGATGCCCCCAAGGACCACCTGGCCTCGGACCGCGGCCTGTAGCGGCTTCTTGGCGGCGTTCGGACAATTTCCGTGTAGCCCTTCCCGTGACGTTCCAGAATCCCGAAGACAATCGTTTTACCCTCGGCCCCGCGCCCTTTCTTCCCACGAACACGGTGCGCGCCGAAATAGGATTCATCGACTTCAACTTAGCCGGAGAAGGACGATGAGGCGTCACAAATCCGAGCAATTCTGGTCCGTGGTTTGAATAATAACTGATTGATCGTCGGACGGCTTACATCACTCAACTCGGCGATTACCGAGGCCGGTAAACCGTGCGCAAAATAGGGTACAACCCGCCCGGATTTAGCTTCCGAAAGGTGTGAACGCCTGAAATACCTGTTTTTTTCCTTGTATAACATATACCCTAAAGCATGCAGTTGCAGTGCTAAAGTTATCTAGATCCAATGGGGAATTCCGGAACCCGGCCACACCGGCGCCGGGTATGGACCCACCTACGGGGGATTAAGTCGAGAGACACAAGTATAAAGTCCTACGGGACGACAGTCATCTTTCCCCGGTCAGGACGAGGTTGGGCAAAGCCCGTAGGATGTAGTGAGCCGCATCTTTTGGACGGTGGGCGTGCCCAACAGCATTGTTGGGCACGGACCATCCATCGATGCGGTTCGCGCGGGGAAAGCGTGTAGCGGTCGGCAAGCTCGGAACCACCGCGCTCATCACAGCCTACGCCCTTTGCGCCCTTGCGGTTCAGACAAAATAGAATAGGGTCACTGTAACGAAGAAGATCACCACGGCCAGAATATCGTTCCCCGTGGTAATGAACACGCCGGTGGCCATGGCCGGGTCGATGCCGAGACGATCCAGCACGATGGGAATGGTGGCCCCTACGGTGACCGCGGCAACAACAACAGTCATCTCCGCCAGCCCCGCGGTAACCACCAGGCGCAACGGCGCTTCGATATCGCCCAGGTGCGATACCAAAAGCACCAGCAAGACCAGCGTAATCGCCGTGATGGCGCCGTTGGCGAGACCGCCTAATAGCTCCTTGCCTAACCGCCAGCCGAGGTCGGCAAAGGTCAGGGTCCCGGTCGCCAACCCCTGCACCGCTACCGTCGAGGCCTGGATGCCGGCATTGCCCGCAGTGGACATAACGATGGGGATGAAGCTGGCCAGGATCGCTGCCTGCGCTAGTTGCTCCTCGTAAGCGCCCACCACCGCTCCGGACAGGCTCGCCCCCACCAGCCCGACCAGCAGCCAGGGGGCGCGCCCGCGCACGATGCGCCGCACGGACTCGTCCTGCCGGGTATCGGTGGCAAGCCCGGCCATGATCTTGATGTCTTCCTCCGCCTCGTCCCGGATGACCTGCCGCAACCGGTCCGGGGTGATGCGTCCGACCAGCTGGCCGTCCGCGTCCACCACGGGCATCACATTGAGCTCATAGCAGTCTGCCAGGCGCGCCACCTCCTCCTGATCCATATCCGGGGTCACGGCGATGAAATCCGTGTGCATCACGTCGCGGACGCTGGCCTCCTTGGACAACAGCAGCAGGTCGCGGAGCTTGAGATAACCGACCGGCCGCCGCTCCGCGTCGACCACACTCACGCCGTAGGGCTTCTCGATCAGCCGGGCGTTGGCGCGGATCTCGGCGGTCACCGTGCCGATGGTCCAATCGACGGGAACGGCGACGAACTTGCGGCTCATGATGCTACCGGCGGAATCCTCGCCGTGGGCGCGCAGCTCTTCGATAGCTGCGCGCGTGCCGAGCCGGGGTAAGACCTGTTGCACCACGTCCTCCGGGAGGTCATCGAGATCCTGGAGGGCCTGCTCCGGCTCCATCTTCTCCAGCACCTCGACGATACGGGCGATCGAGGCATCCTTGAGCAGGGCCGCGCGGAGCTCCGGACTGAGCAGGGCGATGGCCTTTACGGCCTCTCGATCACGCCACTCAAAAAGCTTGCGGGCCCGTTTCAGCGGCAGCGCAACGAACAGCTCGACCACATCCGCCGGGGACCAGCGGTCCAACACCGCCCGCAGGCGCTCACGCTCCTTGGCCTTGATGAGCCGGGAGATCTCATCGACGATAGCCTGGTTCACTTCCGCGGCATTGCCGTGTTGCCAACGCAGCTCGTCGATGTTCGGCGGGGTGTTCATGTCACACTGCTTCCCTGGGTAGCCGATGCTGTGCGCAGTGTATCCGGTTACGAGCCCACTGCAAGGGGCCGTAAAAAATTCTTTATCTTACGAAGGTGTTTTAATAAGGTAACGTTCGTCATGAGCCGAAGCTCAACCGCTATTTCTAACCGTTGCAGGTGGTTGAAAATACCGAGAATAAGAAATTGCCATTTTCTATTCCCACATAGCGAAAGCGCAAAGATTAACGGTGGTGGTAAATTTTAACTGATAGCGTAATTGAGATTCCAGATTTACTAGGCTACGTAGCGACCCAACCCACCTTCTACCAGTTAGATACCACCACTACCTAAACTTAAAGTTTCATATCTGTTCCCTCCGCAATGTCAACAGGCCCTAGTACCCCCCTTCACCTTAATTTTACGTTCTCAGTGCGGCGAGAAGCGGTCAGATGCGGGGCGCCGCGAGCGCAGGAATAGCCACCCCTAATTTCAAGCTCGTGCAACGACGCAGCTGGCCATTTCTCGTCGCACCCGAAGGGTGTCTCCCAAACCCGCCACAAGGCGGCGTTACAGCGCTTAGCAATAGAGTATATTCCCCGTGCACTTTGCCTTGCCTGGACGTGTTGGGGAGCTCTGAGAGCGCAAAATGAGGTGAAAGGGGACTAGTACAGTGACACCGAAAGACCGATAATTGTCATGGTCAGCATGAATTTGCCCGTGGTAATTGCCCTATCAATAGCATTGAATCATTCTAATCATATGCCAAACGAAGGCTTGCAAAATTCAATGGTGTTCCACGAGAAACTTTTCATCTACACCTAAAAGAATGTGAATTTAGATTCAATCATCGAGAGGAAAACTCATATGATAGAGTACTTTATTCTGCTGAGAGAAAATCCTCTCTTAAAGTTATCTAGACCATCATAAACCTCGAGGAAAGGCCGATTCAGTCGGTCCTTTCCTCCGCCCCACACGGGTCCTTCCGTTCCCCAAGGTACCCCCCAATACCAGAGATTCACGAGAGTTGACCTTGATCACGAAACCAGAAGGCTTCACTACATTTCAGGATCTCATTTTCGCCTTAGAGCGCTTCTGGGCCGAGCGCGGCTGTGTTGTCATGCAACCCTACGATATGGAGGTTGGGGCCGGTACCTTCCATCCGGCGACCTTCCTGCGCTCCATTGGCCCGGAGCCCTGGAGGAGTACCTATGTCCAGCCCTCGCGGCGTCCTACCGACGGGAGATACGGAGAGAACCCGAATCGTCTGCAGCATTATTACCAGTATCAGGTCGTCCTGAAACCTCCACCTCCGGACATCCAGGATCAGTATCTGGATTCACTCCGCACCCTGGGGATCGATCCGCTTGTCCACGACATCCGTTTCGTCGAAGATAACTGGGAGTCGCCGTCCCTCGGGGCCTGGGGGCTCGGATGGGAGGTCTGGCTCAACGGCATGGAGATAACCCAGTTTACCTATTTCCAGCAGGTGGGAGGACTCGACTGTCGCCCCGTCACAGGAGAGATAACCTACGGGCTCGAGCGCATTGCTATGTATCTGCAGGGAGTAGAGAGCGTATATGATCTCGTCTGGACCGGCGCCAATGACCGGACGGTGACCTATGGGGATGTCTACCATCAAAACGAGGTCGAACAGTCCGCGTACAATTTCGAGCACGCAGCCATGGATTCCCTGTTCCGGCAATTCGATACCTGCGAGGAACAGAGCCAACACCTGATTGACACGGGGCTTCCGCTTCCCGCGTATGAGCAGGTACTCAGGGCGTCTCACACCTTCAATCTGCTCGATGCCCGTAACGCAATCTCCGTAACCGAGCGGCAGCGTTTTATCCTGCGTATCCGTACCCTGGCCCAAGCGATAGCCCAGGCCTACTACGACCGACGGGAGGCCCTGGGCTTTCCCATGGCACAAAAACACTGAAATAACAGAGGCGATTCGTGGAAGAGATACATGACCTCCTGGTAGAGATCGGTACTGAAGAGCTTCCGCCAAAATCCTTGCGAGTGCTGTCGGAGGCCTTCAGGAAAGGATTCGAGAACCGGCTGCGGAAACACCAGCTGGGATTCTCGAAGATCGAGCCCTTTGCCACACCACGTCGCCTGGGGCTACTCGTCCGGGATTTAACGTCACGCCAACCGGACCAGGAGGTCATGCGCAAGGGTCCAGCCCTCCAGGCCGCGTTCGATGCCCAAGGCCGACCCACGATAGCGGCCTCCGGCTTTGCCCGCTCTTGCGGCGTTTCAGTAGAGGAGCTACAGCGGGAGGAGACGCCGAAGGGTACCTGGCTGGTGTTTCGTCAGGTTCAACCAGGCCGGAGCACCAGGGAGCTAGTCCCGGACATGACGGCAAAGGCGCTGGAGACGCTGCCCATTTCCAAACCCATGCGCTGGGGCGAGCAAGACAATGAGTTTGTCCGCCCGGTCCATTGGGTAACCATCGTCTTCGGGGAAGATCCCATAGTAGGACGGCTATTCGGCATTGATTCCGACGGTCTGACTCGAGGCCATCGCTTCCAGGCCCCGGCGGCTCTCCCCATTCCATCCGCCTCCCGATATGTCGAGATTCTCCGTACCCAGGGGAAGGTCGAGCCGAGTTTCCCGAAGCGCCGAGAGATGATACGCAGCCAAGTGCAAACGCTGGCTGAAGAGGCCGGTGGTCGAGCCGTTATGGAAGATAACCTGCTCGACGAGGTCACCGCGCTTTGTGAGTGGCCACATACAATCATGGGCGCCTTCGACGAAGGCTTTCTGGAGATGCCGCCGGAAGTCCTCATGGAGACCATGCGTAAGAATCAGAAGTATTTTCCCATGGTCTCCCCCGACGGCAGGTTGCTGCCGCGCTTCATTACCGTCAGCAATATCCAAAGCCGGGACCCTGCTCAGATACGGGCCGGAAATGAACGTGTCATTCGACCCCGATTCTCGGATGCGGCCTTTTTCTGGGAGCAGGACCTGAAGCAACCCCTCCAGGCGTTCGGACCTAAGCTGGAGAAAGTCATATTTCAGGAAAGGCTTGGGACGCTGGCGGAAAAATCGGGGCGTCTCGGCCAGATCTCCCGGAGAATCGCAAGCCTTCTGGGCATGGACCAGGGACCGGCAGTCAGGGCCGCCCAGCTCGCCAAATGTGACCTAGCAACCCAGATGGTCCTCGAGTTCCCCGGTCTGCAGGGCACCATAGGCCGACACTATGCCCGGAAGGCCGGGGAAAACTCTTGCGTGGTCTCCGCCATGGAAGAGCAATATCTGCCGCGCCACGTCGGTGACCGGCTTCCTCAATCGGACTGCGGCTTAGTCTTGTCGATCGCCGACAAGTTGGACACGCTCGTAGGCATCTTCGCGGTCGGTCAACGCCCGACGGGCGTCAGGGACCCTTACGCACTGCGTCGCGCAGCGATCGGCCTGCTGCGGATCCTCATCGAGACCCCACTGCCCCTCGATCTGAAAGAGATCCTCAACTTTTCGGCGGAAGCGCTCAAAGACAAGGTCGGTGCAAAAGGGGCCATCGAAGAGGTCTTCGCATACTGCATGGATCGCCTCAGGGGTTACTATTCGAATCGAAACATCGGGGTGGACATCGTCGATTCGGTATTGGCAGTGAATCCCACTGCGCCGGGCGATATCCACCGGAGGATTCTCGCGGTGGAGGATTTTCGGTCACTCCCCGAAGCGGAGGCCCTGACGGCCGCTAATAAGCGCATACGCAACATTCTGCGCAAACACCCGGAGAACACGCCTGAACGGATCGATACCAAGCTGTTACAGGATGAAGCAGAACGACGCCTGGAGACAAAGATCAGATCTCTGGCATCCGACATCTCACCATTACTCAAGACCCAGAACTATACGGGTATCCTAAAGATGCTGTCGGAGCTGCGCGGCGACATCAACGCCTTCTTCGAAAAGGTCATGGTAATGACCGAGCAGCCAAATCTGAGACGGAATCGGCTTGCGCTCCTGCGAGACACCAAGGCCCTTTTTCTGAAGGTCGCGGACATATCGTTTCTGAAATCCGAATCCCGCAAGCGGGATTAGTCCAACCACCAAGCGGTATTCCACCGATGAATGGAAACACGCAGGGCATCAAGCTCGTGGTCCTCGATAGGGACGGTGTCATCAATCAGGATTCCGACGACCATATAAGAAAACCAGATGAGTGGATACCCATCCCGGGCAGCCTCGAAGCAATCACCAAGCTCAACCACGTAGGATACCGAGTCGTCGTGGCAACGAACCAATCAGGCCTGGGTCGTGGTTACTTCAGTATCGACGCAATCAATGCCATACATCGCAAGATGCGACGGGAGCTCTCGGTATTCGGCGCCCAGATAGAAGCCATCTTCCTTTGCCCTCACACCCCCGGCGCAAACTGCCACTGCCGCAAACCGCTTCCCGGTCTCCTCGAGGATATCGCAAAGCGACTACGGATCGACATGACAGGGGTACCCGTGATTGGTGACTCGTTTCGGGACCTTCAAGCGGCGATCGCGGTAGGCGCTTCACCATCGCTCGTTCTAACCGGAAAGGGACAAGCAACCGTCAGAGAATACACGGACAGCTTGGCCGATGTACCTGTCTATAAGGACCTTTCCACCGCCGTAGATACACTGCTGACCAGTTGAGCCGCGGATATGACTACGCTGAGGTCAATACTGTACCTGCTGTTCGTATTGCTCACCGTCATCCTGTATGCTCTACCCATCAGCATTTTTGGGTGGATCCTATCCTACAGGCTTATTTCAAGGGTGGGCCGACAGTGGGGGAAGGTCAACCTTTGGGCACTGGAGTGGATCTGCGGGCTTGGTTACCAGATACAGGGAGAGGAAAACCTACCTTCGTCCACCTGTATCGTCCTCTGCAAACATCAATCGGCATGGGAAATCATTGCATTACGCGCTCTTTTACCCCCGGAACAAACCTGGGTAATGAAACGTGAGCTGCCGTGGATACCCTTTTTCGGATGGGCCATTGCGGTCTACCGACCGATCGCAATCAATCGCGGCAATACCTACCGCTCGATTCAAAAACTGCTTGATCAAGGCAGACACTGGTTGGATAGGGGACGCTGGATTGTTATCTTTCCGGAAGGCACGCGGGTCGCATCGGGGAAAAAGCAGCACTATGGTCGGGGCGGCGCCATGCTGGCGAGCAAGACAGGCTATCCGGTGTTGCCTATCGCCCACAATGCAGGAGTATTCTGGCGCCGCAGGGATCTAAAGAAGTATCCGGGAAAAGTCACTCTGGTTATCGGAAAACCATTGGATCCCACAAGGCTCTCAGCAACCGAGATAAGCCGGCGTGTCGAGGAATGGATCGAGGGAACCGTGGCAAAGTTGCCACGCAGGGATCCTGGATAATACCCCCAAAGATCAGATGTCGACATTCTCCGCATCGAGCGCGTATCTTTCGATAAACTCCCGGCGGGGTTCCACCTGATCCCCCATCAAGGTCGTAAAGACCTCGTCCGCGGCGATTGCATCCTCAATAGTCACCCGCAAGAGCCTTCTTGTTTCGGCGTTCATCGTTGTCTCCCAGAGCTGACCCGGGTTCATTTCGCCGAGACCCTTGTAACGCTGAATATGATAGCCACGCCTTCCTTCCTCAATCAGCCATTCGAGACCCTCACCGAAACTCCCGATCACCTTACATTTACCGCCACGGGAGACATAGCCCCCCGGCTCTACCAATCCATTGAGCTTATCCCCGATGGCAGCGATGCGGGCGTAATCCGCGCCGCGAAAAAAATCGGCCGATAAGTAGCTGGTCTCCGGAATCCCGTGGTACAGGCGGGTAAACACCAGACCGGGATAACCTGCTTCATCAGACTCCAATTGCCTGACGGAGAAGCCCTCACCGGAACCGGACCTAGCATTCAGGTACTCCTGGAGCTGAGACAGCCAGCTAGTGAACCCTTCCCCATCCGTCAAGACCTCCATGTTGATTCGCTGCAAGGAAAGCAACGACTCCAGAAGGGTCCGGTCATGGCGTGTGGAAAGCCTTGCGATGATGCCCTGGTAGACTTGATAGTCCTTTGCCAATGTCTCGAAGGCAGTATCGGACATAGGCAGGGCATCTTCGGATACGAAGAGCCTGGCATCATCCAATGCCGCCTGCAGCAGGGCCTCATCCAGCTCCGGATCATCGAGCAGATAGAGCTCCTGCTTCCCCTTCTTGATCTTATAGAGCGGCGGCTGGGCAATATAGATATGTTCACGCTCTACCAGCTCCGGCATCTGACGATAGAAAAACGTCAACAACAGCGTTCGGATATGGGCCCCATCCACATCCGCATCGGTCATTATGATTATCCGGTGATAGCGCAGCTTATCAGGATTATAATCCTCCCGACCTATCCCACACCCCAAAGCGGTAATGAGCGTACCCACCTCCGCGGAAGACAGCATCTTGTCAAAACGCGCCTTCTCCACATTGAGGATCTTGCCCTTGAGGGGAAGAATTGCCTGAAACGCCCGATCACGCCCCTGCTTAGCGGAACCGCCAGCGGAATCTCCCTCAACCAGATAGAGCTCGGACCTAGCAGGATCCTTTTCCTGGCAGTCCGCAAGCTTTCCAGGCAACCCTGCAATATCCAGGATTTCCTTGCGTCGCGTCATTTCCCGGGCCTTCCGCGCCGCCTCTCTCACACGTGCCGCCTCGAGCATCTTATTTGCAATCGTCTTGGCTTCGGTCGGATGCTCTTCGAGAAATTCGGTCAGGCGCTCGACCAACAGCCCCTCGACGATGACCTTGACTTCGGAGGAAACAAGCTTTTCCTTTGTCTGGGAAGAGAACTTAGGGTCTAGAACCTTCACGGATACGATAGCCGTAAGCCCCTCGCGGGCATCGTCACCAACCGCCCGAATCTTATGTTTTTTCGCCAACTCCTCCCGATCGATATACTGGTTGAGCGTCCTGGTTAGGCCGGCCCTGAACCCGGCCAAATGAGTTCCACCATCCCGTTGGGGGATATTGTTCGTATAACAGAAAATCTTCTCCTGAAAAGATTCATTCCACTGCAGTGCCATCTCTACAAAGACGCCCTGGCGCTCCGAAAGAAAAGAGAACACCGTGGGGTGGATCGCAACTTTGTTGCGATTGAGATGCTCCACAAATGCCCGTATTCCTCCCTTGTACTCAAAGCGATCTTCACGCCCCGTACTTCCCTCCACCAGTGAAATCCTGACGCCGGAATTGAGGAAAGAGAGCTCTCTCAAGCGCCTTGCAAGAATGTCATAATGAAATTCCAGGTTTGAAAATATTTCCCCGGACGGCCGAAACCGAATTTCTGTCCCTGTTTCATCACATCGACTGACATCCTTCAAGGGATAAAGCGGTTCCCCCAGCTCGTATTCCTGTATATAGAGGTTACCGCCTCGGCGCACACGCATGGTGAGGTGCTCAGACAAGGCGTTGACAACGGACACACCAACTCCGTGCAGACCACCGGAAACCTTGTAGGAGTCGGTATCGAACTTACCACCAGCGTGGAGAACCGTCATGATCACTTCAGCGGCGGATCGATTCTCCTCAGGGTGAATATCTACCGGGATACCGCGCCCATTGTCTGCGACGGAAACGGAATTATCCGCGTGGAGGGTGACAATGATATCGCTGCAATACCCTGCCAAAGCCTCATCGATGGAGTTGTCGACCACCTCGAAGACCATATGGTGAAGGCCGGTTCCATCATCCGTATCACCAATGTACATGCCGGGTCTTTTTCGAACAGCGTCGAGACCCCGCAGAACCTTTATATTCGATGAATCGTAGCCCATGTATTGAGACCTTCGTAAAAAAAGACCGTGAAGGATTCCCGGCATCAGATAATCAAAGAGGGTCTAGATAACTTTAGAATCGCAGCCGCAGTGCTAAGGCCATATTATGCAAGGGAAAAATAGGCATTTCAGGCGCTCACACATCTCCGGTGCCAAGTCCAGATAGATTATACACCATTTTGCGCACGATTTACCGGCCTCGAAAATCGCCGAGTTGAGTGATGTAAGCTGTCTGACGATCAATCAGTTGTTATTCAAACTACGAACCCGAGTCGCCCAACTTTGTGACGCCTCATCGCCCTTCTCCGGCGAGGTTAAAGTTGATGAATCCTCTTTCGGTGGGCGCCGTGTTCGTGGGAAGAAAGGGCACGGGACCGAGGGTAAAACGATTGTCTTCGGGATTCTGGAACGCCACGGGAAAGGCTACACGGAAATCGTCCCGAACGCCGCCAAAAAGCCGCTACAGGCCGCGGTCCGGGGCCACTTGGCCCTTGGAGCATCATCGACAGCATCATCCCTGTCGGACGACTGAAGGGGCTACGATGGGCTGATGGATAGGGGTACAAAAGCATTTCCATGTGAATCATGGTTGGCATGAATTTACCCGTGGTAATTGCCCTATCAATGGCATTGAGTCAATCTAGTCATATGCCAAACGAAGGCTTGCAAGATTCAATGGTGTTCCACGAAAAACTTTTCATCCACACATGAAAGAATGTGAATTTAGATTCAATCATCGAGAGGAAAATTTATATGGTAGAATATTTATTCTTCCGAGAGGAAATCCTCAATCTAAAGTTATCCAGACCCTCAAAGATACCGAAAGTGCAGATTGAGTTAGGCCCGTCCCCACGGTTGCGGTGTGCCGTCTGGTCAAATCACGCCTTAGCCTGACATCTGATCGGTAAGAGGCTGTTTGGCTGAATAAGATCGCTCCCGGAGCGGGTTGGCCTTTAACTGGCAGAAGGGAAGTGGGGACACTGCGCGCCCCGGCAGACCTGGACGATCAACCACGCTATCAGTTAAAAATTTACTACTACTACCCGCTCCCGCAATACTCCGATCTCTCAAACAGCACCAAATGATTCATAATCACTTTTAACCAGATGGCTTTTTACATGACTAACCGCGCAAACCGTATCCATGCGGCGCAGTTCTCCACTTAGCGTCTTCGATACCAATCAGGATTAGTGTATCGCGACCTTCAGGGTCAGCGGTTTTACCCCTGCTCCCTCCGGGAGGGAGGTCGCCTGAGTTTACCTCGAAGAGAGCGCAACGAGGGAAGCCAAGGAGCGCGGATTAAGAAAGAAATCAGGAGTACTTGCTGGACCTCATTCAGGCTACAACTTAACTCCTTGCCGGAGCGATTTGTTCCACGTGGAACACTCAACCGTAAGGGCAGAGCAAGCACATAGCTTCAATCATCAGCAGTATCGGATGGGTACCGTGCCCACCGACAATTTGCCTGGTTTCAATGGGGAGGGCGGAACAGATCAAACCGCAAAAGAATGGATATTTCTACTTAGCGCCGGCAAGCCACAGCGCCTATAGCTCCCAGAAGCTGTTTGGTTAGGGTCCAGATAATTTTAGAACCGCAACCGCATGCCAGGGTTTTGTTATAAACAGGGCATTCACAACCAGTTGTTATTCAAACTACGGACCCGAATCGCTCAGCTTTGTGGTGCCTCAAAGCCCTTCTTTCGGTGAGGTTGAAGTCGATGACTCCTATTATAGCGCGCATCGTGTTCGCGGGAAGGGTAGTGGTAGTGCTTTAACCAGCAGAAGGCAGGTTGGGTCGCTACGCAGCCTGGTAGACCTGGACGATCAACCACGCTATCAGTTAGAAACCGACTGCTACCTTTATTTTTAACCAAGCTGGGGTCTGCCTCACTAACGATTCGGGGCTGTTTTTAACCAGACAGCTTCCGAATGCCAACGGGCGCCGGCATCGGTTACACTGCTTCCCTCATGAACCTCTCGATCCGCGCGCGGCCTTGAGAATCCCGAATGTCCTACCAGGTATTGGCACGCAAATGGCGCCCCAGGTCCTTCGCGGACATGGTGGGTCAGGAGCATGTAGTCAGGGCCATGAGCAACGCCCTGGATCGGGACCAGATCCACCACGCCTACTTGTTCGCCGGCACCCGGGGGGTGGGTAAGACAACACTGGCGCGCATCTTGTCCAAGGCGCTGAATTGTGAGCAGGGCGTGAGCGGCCGGCCCTGCGGCCGGTGCAGTGCCTGCCGGGAGATCGACGAGGGACGGTTCATAGACCTGTTGGAGGTGGACGCGGCATCGCGGACCAAGGTCGATCAGACCCGGGAGCTGCTCGAGAATGTCCCCTTTGCCCCGATCAAGGGCCGGTTCAAAGTGTACCTCATCGACGAGGTACATATGTTCTCGGCCCACAGCTTCAACGCCCTGTTGAAGACCTTGGAGGAACCGCCAACCCACGTAAAGTTTCTGCTCGCCACTACCGATCCGCAGAAGGTGCCAGCGACGGTGCTCTCGCGTTGTCTGCAGTTCAACCTGAAGCGCCTGGTTCCGGAACAAATCACCGATCAGTTTGCGCGCATCCTGGAGGCAGAGGGCATTGCGTTCGAGCCGCTGGCCCTGACCCTGTTGGCGCAGGCGGCGGACGGAAGCATGCGGGATGGCTTGAGCCTGCTCGACCAGGCCATCGCCTTCGGTGGCGGGCGGGTGGCCGAGGACGAGGTGCGAACCATGCTGGGCACCGTGGACCGGGGACTGTGTCTGGACATGCTCCAGACCCTCGCTAGGCTGGATCGGCCCGGACTGCTGGATGAGGTGACCCGTATCGCGGAGCTGACGCCGGACTTCGCCGGCGTACTGCAGGAACTGATCGGCCTGCTGCACCGCGTTGCCCTCTACCAGGAGATGCCGGCGACCCTTGGGGAGGATGATCCCGACCGCGAACGCATCGCGGACTTGGCGGGACGGTTGGCCCCAGAGGACGTACAGCTCTTCTACCAGATTGCCTTGCTGGGGCAACGAGATCTGCCTCTGGTCCCGGACCCGCGCACCGGGATCGAGATGGTCCTGCTGCGCATGCTTGCCTTCCGGCCCGATTCCGGGGATGAGACGGAACCGGAGCAGCGACCCAAGGGGCCACCGGCGCGACCGCCGGCCCCGCCGCGGGATGTCCCTGAAGGGCCGGTCACCCAGCGGGGGGATCGACCCGCAGGACCGGGGGGGGCGGCACGACAGCCGGTAGACTCCGGAAGCTCGGCACGGGAGGTGCGGGTTCCGGTCGAACCGGCGTCACCCGCCGCGCCTGGCGAGAACTATGGGACCGCGGAACGCGAGACAGACCCCGCGCCGCTGCGGGTAGCGGAGGTGGCCGCGGAAACGCCCGCACCCGCTACCTACCCGCAAGAACCGATGGGCCCCGATGGCTTGCATGGTCCTGAGGATTGGCACCGTTTAGTCGCAGAGCTGGAGCTCGGAGGAATGGCGAGTCAGCTCGCGCACAACTGCGGGTTTGCTGGGTGGGATGGGCGTCGGCTGTCCCTGACGCTGGACCCGGAAGGGGAGAACCTGTTGGGCACCTCTGCGAAGGAACGGTTGACGGATGCCTTGCCCAGGGTATTGGGTAAGGGACTCGAAGTGGAGTTCCACATCGCCCACTCGGACCACGAAACCCCGGTCCAGCGTCGAGTCCGTCACCAGGCCCAACACCGGGCCGCGGCCGAGGTTCTGATGCAAGACGATCCGGTGCCACGGTTGCTCCAGGACGAATTCGATGCCCGCTGGGTGCCCGGCAGTATCGCGCCGACCCCATAAATTCGCCGCCGGGCCGAAGACCGGCGACAATGAACAGTAGGAGATAACCTAAGGTGAAAAGCGGATTAGGCAACATCCTCAAGCAAGCCCAGAAGATGCAGGAAGAGCTGCAGAAGACCCAGGAGAAGCTGGCTCGGGAGGAGGTCACGGGCGAAGCCGGCGGGGGCATGGTCAAAGTAACCATGAACGGCAAACACGAAGTCCGGCGGATCGAGATCGACCCTTCGCTCATGAATGACGATAAGGAGATGCTGGAGGATCTGGTGGTGGCGTCGGTCAACGCCGCGGTGCGGCGAGTCGGGGAGAAGACGCAGGAGAACATGGCGGACCTGACCTCCGGATTCCAGCTGCCGCCCGGGTTGAAATTGCCCTTCTGAGCCATGACGGAACCTTCCCTTCTGAACCAACTCGTGGATGCCTTGCGTTGCCTGCCGGGCGTCGGCCCCAAATCGGCGCAAAGGATGGCCTTCCACCTCCTGGAACAGGACCGGGAGGGGGGGCGTCGCCTGGCCTCCGTCCTGGACGCGGCCATGGCACGCATCCGGCGCTGCCGGCGTTGCCGCACCTTGAGCGAGCAGGAATTGTGCGGCCTGTGCGCCAAGCCCGACCGGGACGACGCCCTGCTGTGCGTGCTCGAGCATCCCTCCGAGATTGTCGCCATCGAGCAGGCCACGGACTTTCGCGGACGCTATTTCGTGCTCGGCGGCAGACTCTCGCCCCTCGACGGCGTCGGACCAGAAACGCTGGGTCTGAACCTGCTCGAAACCCAGCTGCGGGAACAGGAGATCGAAGAGTTGATCCTGGCCATCAGCCCGACGGTGGAGGGTAGCGCCACATCGCACTTCATCGCCGCTATGGCGGCGCGCTACCAGGTGCGGACGACCCGCATCGCCCACGGAGTTCCCCTGGGTGGAGAGCTGGAATACGTAGACGACGGCACCCTAGCCCATGCTTTTTCCGGTCGCCAAGGGGTAGAGCTCTGAGCAAGCCCGGCGCGAAATCCAGGCATCTTCGGTACCCCTCTGGGGCCAGTCGGAACAGTGCGGCCGCGATGGAGATTCGGATGACCCGCATGATACCCGATGAAAATAGTTCGCCGCGAAGCACGCCTCCCATACCCACTAACGGCGTTGCGCCGTAAAACGGCGTTGTCCTTACTTCGCCTTCCAGTGCGGGGCATACCCCTCCCGGTATGCCCGTAAAGCCTATCGGCTTCACCGCCGCAATCGGGCCGACTATTCCTCCTCATCGCGCCCTGCTCTCGGGTACGATTGACGCACCTCTCTTACCAAGCTATTCACATGCATCGGGTACCCCCCCTCCATGGCATTTTTCAATCCGCGAAGTCGAAAACGCGTGCTCGATTTCGCTTCATTCTCAAACGATTACCCCAAGGTACCCCAAACGGGGTTGGAGTGTACACCCATGGCAGACACGCTTTTCAGTAAAATAGCGGCCGGTGATATCCTGGCGAATATCGTCTACGAAGACGAAGACGTCGTGGCCTTTCGAGACATCGGGCCCCAAGCGCCGACCCATGTGTTGGTGATACCGCGCAAGCCGATCCCGACCATCAACGATCTGGAGCCGGAGGACGCTGAGCTGGTAGGGAAACTGTTTCTCGCCGCCAAACGGATTGCCGCGGATGAGGGGATCGCCGAAGCCGGCTATCGCACCGTAATCAACTGCAATGCAGCGGGCGGCCAGACCGTATACCACTTGCATCTACACCTATTGGGTGGCCGCCCCCTGCAGTGGCCCCCCGGCTGAGGCCGGAAAACGGGTGTTTTGCCCGGCCGCGTTCAAGCGTTATGCCCATTGCACCTGACCAACCTGTGATAAGTGAGGTGTGTCGATGGTGTCCGAGCGTAAGGCGCGACGAGGTGGAACCGTCGCGACGGTAAGCCGATAGGTTTCATGAACATACCAGGATGTATGGCCCCGCGCCGTAAGGCAAAGCGAGGGCAACGCAGCCTTTCAGCGTGGGGAGTGTCGCAACAGCCCCTCTCCTACCGAGAGGGTATCGTAAAAGGAGATGCCCGGCCCGTGTTCAGGAAAGGAACACCAGTTCCGGACGCTGCAGGTAATTGATAATCAAGGATACGGAATACCGCGATACCCCATAGGGGCACGGCGCGCCGTGCCCCTTTTGTGACACCCTCGGCGTGAGGAGAGACCAGCGATGAATCTGCCGCGCCTTACGCTCGGATCGAATAAGTGCGAATTCGGAAGCTGTCTGGTTATACTTCAATGGTAGTGGTAAATTTTTACGGAGTTTCCTATTTTAAGACATTGACTTTCCGCCCCATTAGGGCCATACGCATTTTTGCGAACAGATGGAATGGCTCAACAGAGCGGAAAGTTGATGAATGTCATACAGATTTCCGAGAAATTTCCTACTCAGGAATCCTGCATCAAGCACCTTGAGTAGGCCCGTTGGAATGGAACACCGATACATCCATATTGCGGGTCTGGCCGAACTGGCGTTCATTGTCATAGACATCATTGCAAGGATTGCAAGACCTCTTTCTCAGTTACGGTCGGCACAATCATCTAGCACACACATCTTCCGCTTTAGAAGTGGTTCTTGGTGATTAATCTGATGCTGAATGCCAAGAAGGGCCTATCCTCGTTTCAGCTTTCGCGTGACTTTGAAGTGAACAAGAACACCGCGTGGCAGATTGCCATGCAAATCCGTAAAGCAATGACACAGGCTGAACACTGCGACCTTATGACAGGCATCGTGGAAATGAACGAATCCTATGTCGGTGGCAAGCCGCGCTTGGGTAACCGTCGCAACCGCGACAAGCTGAGCAAGCGCGGGATAGGAACCGACAAGGCACCTGTGATTGTGCGCAGTGTAACGTGGTGGCAAGGTGACGGCCAGGGTGGCTACGAAAGACAAGATGAAAGGCCGTCACATGCGGGCCTTCGTGCGTGAGTGGGTTGGCACAGCCAAAGCCAGTTTGATTACTGACGAATATACAGGCTATTTTAGGATGGAAAAGGTACCGCCTCACGATGTCATCAAGCATCAGGCATGGTACGTCGGCGGTGATATTCACACCAATGCGATTGAAGGCTTCTGGGCTTTGTTGAAACGCGGCATGTTCGGCCAGTTCCACACTGTGTCAGCTGGAAGCACCTTCAACGCTACGTTGACGAGTTCTAATATTGCTACAACCTGAAAAAATCTGATCCTTTCTTGGCGTTCGATCTGACCATCCATTATGGATTAGGGGTGGTGTTATGAAGAACACCCCTTAATACACCATCGCAGGTGCACCGGATAGGCCGTTGGTCATCGGTGATACCGAAATACCGGTCCATGTACCCGAAGATAAAACACGGGTGCTGAGCCAAAGCGGGTTCTTGCGTGCAATTGGGCGATCCCCAAGGCCAAGCGGGAATAGGGGAGGGGGGCGTCGACAAGCTGCCTGCTTTTCTAGGTTCAGAGAACTTGAATCCTTTTACTTCCAATGAGTTACAAGATTCTACAACCTCTATACTGTTTAAGTCACCGACGAGCCCAATCACCCTTGGATATCGGGCTGAACTACTTTCGAAAGTATGCGATGTCTACCTAGAGGCGCGGGTTGCTGGAGCATTGTTCCCAAACACAACAACATATTGCCGAGCGGGTCGAAGTTCTGGTTCGGGGCCTCGCCACAGTCAGCATTATTGCCTTGGTCGATAAGGCGAAAGGATACCAGAGGCTTCGGGAAAAGCGTGCCCTCGCAACAATTCTTGAAAAGTTCCTTGCTAAGGAATTGCAGCCTTGGACACGAACTTTTCCTTATGAGTTTTACAAGCAAATATTCTCGCCTGAAGGGATGGCCTGGACCTAATGGTCACAAACGGCCTGCTGTTATTGATCATTATACCAACGATATCGTTTATGTCCGTCTTGCCCCGGGAGTGTTTAATGAATTAAAGCGTATCAACCCGACTTCGCCTGCTGGATACCCGCCGCAACCGGCATAATCAGTGGTTCACGCCTGGTATTGGGCACCCGAAACTCAAGGAGCATTTGGCTGCAATCATGGCCCTCATGAGGGCAACACCGAATTGGGTATCATTTAAAAGAAACCTGCAACGGGCCTTCCCAAAAAAATCTGAAGAATATGTCTTACAAATAGGAAATTCCGAATTTTTAACTGATAGCGTGGTTGATGTCCAGGTTTACCTAGCCACGCAGCGGCCCAACCTACCTCCTACCAGTTAGGTATTACCATCACCTGCTTCAATAACTCATAATATTTATCTTGGGTCTAGATAACTTTAACACTGCAATTGTATGCCGAGGTTATCTAGACCCTTCAGGTCTACTTCTATACTTAGAATTATCATAAATTTAACTTTCTATCATTTATCGTTGGTAGTGGTAAGTTTTTAACTTATAGCGTGGTTGATAGTCCAGGTCTACCGGGTCACACAGCGGTCTAACTTGCCTTCCACCAGTTAAAGATCACCACCACCTGGTTTTTTTTCACGGATGCGGCGCACTTTGTCCATGGCGCATTTTTAGCCACAATCTGATGTTTTTTCCGTTCATTCATCCCCTCCCCTTCGGGTCAAAAGCACGTCAACGCTCTGGGCGCTCTGAACGCTGTGACGCATGAGTTAGTAACGGTGATTAACGATACTTATATTGATAGTAGCAGCGTATGCCAATTGTTGAGAAAATTGCTGCTATGAACCTCTCTGTGCAGTGACCTTGGTTATGGATAATGCTTGTTATCAGCATTGCAGGGTCGTTCAAGAGTTAGCAAATTTGCTCAGCATCGAGTTACTGTTTTTACCCTCTTATTCGCCGAACCTCAATTTATCTGCGCACGATTTACCGACCTCGAAAATCGCCGAGCTGAGTGATGTAAGCCGTCCGACGATCAATCAGTTGTTATTCAAACTACGAACCCGAATCGCCCAGTTTTGTGACACCTCATCGCCCTTCTCCGGCGAGGTTGAAGCCGATGAATCCTCTTTCGGCGGGCGCCGTGTTCGTGGGTAAGAAAGGGCGCGGGGCCGGGGTAAAACGATTGTCTTCGGGATTCTGGAATGCCACGGGAAGATCTACAGAAAATCGTCCCGAACGCTGCCCAAAAGCCGCTACAGGCCGCAATCTGGGGCCGCGTGGCCAATCGATAGCATCATCCACTCGAACGGCTGGAGGGACTACGATGGGCTAGTGGATGGGGGTACAAAAAGCATTTCCGTGTAAATCATGGTCAGTATGAATTTGCCTGTGGTAATTGCCCTATCAATGGCATTGAATCATTCTGGTCATATGCCAAATGAAGGCTTGCAAAACTCAATGGTGTCCCACGAAAAATTTTTCATCTACACCTGAAAGAATGTGAATTTAGATTCAATCATCAAGAGGAAAACTTATATGATAGAATGTTCACTTTACTGAGAGAAAATCCTCCCAAAGTTATCTAGACTCACCTAGATTATTTGACGCGGCTCAGGGACCCCCGGACTGGCGATAACATAGAGCGAGTAAGAACTTCACGGAAGAAATTAGCCGCAAATGGACGCAAATAGATCAAGAACGGACGATCATGGCCGGACAAGCGCGTATAACTCAGACCGAAAACATGGCCTTGGTGGATACATTCGGGTATCGGTCAACTTAACCACTGGGTTGGTAGCTTTAGGGCATCGGGCCAAATCGCAAGCGTGGGCAAGTCCACGCCTACCGCGTCGATCATGGCGAGTCGATCGCGACCGATTCGCGTTCATTTGCGGCAAACAAGAATTCCCACCGGAAGAACCGAATCCCGGTTACAGGTTATCGGTACTTCGACACTGCTGTATCAGAGTGCGGCATCGCCTCGGCATCCTCGCTCCAGGCAGGGGAAATGCGCGCTCTCAAGACGCGAGGATCTAGCAATAACGAGATCAATGGCGGTCAAACTAGAATCAGAACAGAAAACCCCTTCTACGGTAGTCGAGCTCAAAGCGGCGGCTTTTACCCTGCCCGTTATTTGCTTGTTCGATACCGACGTGGATGCGGTAACGGAACATCTGAGCACGAAGGTAGGCCAGGCACCGGAGTTCTTCCGCAACGCACCTGTGGTCATCGATCTCTCGGCGCTCCCCCCCCATGCGGGCGATATCCAGTTTCCCCTGTTGGTGGGCCTTCTGCGCGGGTACGGCATGATCCCCGTAGGCGTACGGGGCGGCACTACCTCCCAGAACCAGACCGCCGAGACCATGGAATTGGCGATCATGGGAGAGACCACTATTCGCAACTCCGGACAGGCCGCCGTCGGGCCGGAGCCGAAACCCGGCGTGCAGACCACCGGGCGAGCGCCGGGGACCGTTAAACCGATCTCGGAAAGAACCTTCAAGCTGATAACGCAACCAGTGCGATCGGGTTTACGGGTCTACGCCACGGGGGGTGACCTCTCGGTGGTAGGCCCCGTCAGCTCGGGGGCCGAGCTTCTGGCCGACGGGAACATTCACGTCTACGGCCCCTTGCGAGGCCGGGCCATGGCCGGCATGAACGGTGATGCCGAAGCCCGGATCTTCTGTCAAGCCCTGGAAGCGGAGCTGGTATCGGTGGCCGGACGCTACCGCGTCAGCGAGCGCATACCGGCCGCGCTCAAGGGAATACCGGTACAGATATTCCTGGATCAGGAAATACTGCGGATAGAAAAACTCTGATGTCGGTACATCCCCGTACCGCGGGAACCGCCGGGCCGCTCGGCGCTTCCCTTGGCGATCAAGCGCCTTAAGGAGGGCGGAATCTTGGCGAGAATCATCGTTATCACCTCCGGCAAGGGCGGCGTCGGTAAGACCACGACGAGCGCCTCGCTGGCGATGGGCCTGGCGCAGCGGGGCAATCGCACCGCGGTGGTCGATTTCGACGTCGGCCTTCGGAACCTGGACCTAATCATGGGCTGTGAGCGCCGCGTGGTCTACGATTTCGTCAACGTTATCAATGATGAGGCGACCCTTAACCAGGCTCTGATCCGCGACCGGCGTTGCGACGATCTTTACGTGCTGCCGGCGTCCCAGACCCGGGACAAGGAGGCCCTGACCAAAGAGGGCGTAGGCAAGGTCCTGGAGAACCTGACTCAAACCTTCGAGTACATCGTCTGCGACTCACCTGCCGGCATCGAGCACGGGGCAACCATGGCCATGTACTATGCGGACGACGCGGTGGTGGTCACCAACCCGGAAATCTCCTCGGTGCGTGACTCGGACCGCATGCTCGGTATCCTGGCGAGCAAGTCCCACCGTGCCGAGACCAACGCCGAGCCCATCCGCGAGTACCTCCTGCTGACCCGGTACTCACCGGCGCGCGTCGCCAGAGGCGAAATGCTCGGCGTTGAAGACGTGCAAGAGATCCTGTCCTTGGACCTACTCGGTGTGATTCCCGAATCTAAATCCGTGCTTAACGCCTCCAACGCGGGGGTACCCGTGCTCCTGGATCCGGAAAGCGAGGCCGGCCAAGCCTATAGTGACATGGTTGCCCGCTACCTGGGCGAGGAGCTCCCGCATCGCTTCCTCGACATTCGGAAAAAGGGCTTTTTCAGCCGGCTTTTCAAGGAGTGAGCCATGGGACTACTGGACATCTTCCATTCCTCGCGCCCCAAAAGCTCCTCCGCCATTGCCAAGGAACGCTTGCAGATCCTGGTTGCCCATGACCGCACCGAGCGTAATCGCCCGTCCTACTTGCCGCAGCTGCAGCGCGAGCTCCTGGAGGTCATCCGCAAGTATGCGGATGTGGACATGAACGCCGTATCCGTCAACTATGATCAGGAAGACAGCCGTGAGATACTAGAGCTGAATATCGTCTTACCAGAAAATGGACGGCGGTAACAGGGTCGGGTAGGGCAGGCCGCGTCGGGGATCAGGTTGCGTTAAGATGGCGGGCCCTGACGCCACAGGAGATCAACGAGCCTTTGGACGTCGCAACGCAACAGGTCCTGGGGTTGTCCCCCTAACAGGGCCAAATAATTTAGGTCGGGTTAGGCTATCCCCACGGTAGCGGTATGTCGCCGGGTCGGATCGTACCCTAACCCGACAACCGATCGGGGCAGTGGTGGTCTTCAACTGGTGAAAGGCAGGTTGGGTGCTACGCCAGCCGGTAGACCTGGACTCTCAACTACGCTTAAAGATTTACTACTACCTGCGGTTTACCGTCCACACTGTGGTACGGAGCACCCAGGCCGGTCCACGATACCGTGAGCGCACCTAGCGCCATCTGAACTTCCGTTTCAGTACCAGGCTACATACACACCCAAAGTTCCGCGTGTGCGTTGCGGGTGTTGTGCCAAGACGACCCAGGTTGGGGCTCCCTGGGCACGCCCCCACGAGTGGATTCAGCCAACTGATTGGAGACACTGATCGTGACCTTGTGTAAGGTGACGGCGGTGCGTCAAGTTGCCCCCTTGCAGGGGGTGAGTGACAGGCGCATCTGGCGCACACTGGACTATTACGAGGCCCAAGCCCGCGCCCAGGGGGACTTCTCCAATGTCACCGCCGTGGGGCCTGGACGAGACCACGGCCCGGCGCGGACACGCTTACGTGAGATTGTTTCATGATCTGCGGGGCCACCCTGATCTTCACCTGTTGAGGGGCCCAAAGCCGCGGTCGTGGAGCAATTTGCCGACGACTTTGAAGCCCATGGGAGCTGTGCTGACAACATCCAAGACGTTTGCATCGATATGTCCGCGAGCTACCATGCCGGAGTCCAGGAACACCTCCCCTCGGCGACCATTACCTTCGATGAATTTCATGTCGTGCAGTTGCTCACCAAGGCCGTCGATGAGGTCCGCCGCGCCGAAGTCAAGCAGCTCCCTGAGCTCAAACGCAGCCGCTATCTGTGGTTAAAAGACAAGCGCAAGTGGACGCGCCAGCAGGTTCTCCAGCATGCCAACCTGTCGCGGATGAACCTTAAGACTCATCGTGCCACTCGCATCACAAGGAAAGCTTGCGCGAGACCTTCCAAACCGCCCCCAGTGCTGAGGAGGCCGATCCCCCTGCTCAACAAGTGCTACAGTTGGGCATGGCGCTGCCGACTCGAACCTATGAAGCAGGTTGCGGCGACGGTAGTGGTTAATTTCTAAGGGTCTAGATAAGGGGTTTGGATCTAGGATAGAATTTAGTGCTGCCCTCGAAAATCGCCGAGCCGAGTGATGTAAGCCGTCCGACGAACAAGCAATTGTTATTCAAACTACGGACCCGAATCGCTCAACTTTGTGACGTTTCATCGTCTTTCTCCAGCGAGGTTGAAGTCGATGAATCCTATTTCAGCGCGCGCCGTGTTCGTGGGAAGAAGAAGGGCGCGGGGCCGGGGGGAAACGATTGTCTTCGGGATTCTGGAACGCCACGGGAAAGCCCACACGGAAATCGTCCCGAACGCCGCCAAGCAGCCGCTACAGGCCGAAATTCGGGGCCAGGTAGTCCTTGACGTATCATCCACTCGGATGGTTGGAGGGGTTACGATGGGCTGGTGTGGTGGATAGGGGGTACAAAAAGCATTTCCATGTAAATCATGGTCAGAATGTGAATTTAGATTCAATCATCAAAAAGTTATCTAGACCCTTCCAAATTTTGTACCCAGCTATACCAGAGCGCCCGGAACCATGGCCACACTCGACACAAAGCACATACTCCCGCTCCGGGAAGAGCTTGTAAGGCACCCGATCTACCGATCGCTGCACACCCTGGAAGACCTGCGGGTATTCATGACCCACCACGTATTCGCGGTCTGGGACTTCATGTCCCTGCTCAAATACCTGCAGCGACATATCACCTCACTCGATATCCCTTCTTGGATGCCGCGTGGGGACCCGCTCGGCTGCGTTGCATCATCAACCAGTTAGTGCTCGCAGAGGAGTCGGACCCGGCACCCGGCGCGGACGGCAACCCGATCTACGATAGCTATTTCGGATACTACTGCGACGCCATGGACGAGATCGGGGCCCGACGCGCACAGGCCCCGGAAATTTCTGGATCTGGTCCGCACGCAAAACATCGACGCAGCCCTCTACTCGGACCTGGTGCCGCCCCCTGCCGGCCCGCTATTTTTCCGAGACGACTTTCGGTTTCATTCGCGAGGGCAAACCCCATGCAGTAGCCCGCGGCCCTGACCCTGGGGCGGGAACAAGTGATCCCGGAGATGTTCAGAGGCTTCCTGGGCGGGATGCGCGTCAGCGAGAACCAGGCCTCCGGCTTCCACCACTACCTCAAGCGCCATATCGAGCTCGACGGCGACCACCACGGCCCCCTCACGCAGCAACTGCTGGAAACCCTGTGCGGGAATGATGGAGACAAGACCCGGGAGGCCGAGACCGCCGCCGAGGAAGCAATTTACGCCCGAATCCGTTTCTGGGACGGCATTCTGGACGCTATCAATACTCGCCGCGCTAGTAGGTGTCAGTAGCCACGTCCGAATAAACACAGCATCTCGGTGCGCTCGGATCAGGAGCCACACCGAGTCAGAAACATGGCATCGCCGTAGCTGAAGAAACGGTAGCTCTGCCGGACCGCGTGACGGTAGGCAGCCATCACCTGCTCGCACCCGCCGAAGGCGGACACCAGCATCAGCAGGGTCGATTCCGGCAAGTGGAAATTGGTAATCATGGCATCGACCACCCGGAAGCGATAGCCCGGACGGATAAAGAGCCGGGTATCGCCCCGGTAGGGCCGCAGGTCCCCGTCCCGAGCGGCGCTCTCAAGACCACGCACACTGGTGGTCCCGACGGCGATGACGCGCCCACCGACTTCCCGCGTGGCCGCCACCACGGCGCAGACCGCCTGCTCCACCTCCAGCCACTCGCAGTGCATGATATGTTCATCGAGTCGCTCTACACGCACCGGCTGGAAGGTGCTCGCCCCCACATGCAGCGTGAGATAGGCGACCCGCACGCCCCGCTTCGCCAGACGTGCCAGCATGGGGGCATCGAAATGCAGCCCGGCGGTAGGCGCGGCGACCGCCCCTTCACGCCGGCCGTAGACGGTCTGGTAGCGTTCCAGGTCCGACGCCTCGTCGGGACGTCGGATGTAGGGGGGCAGGGGTACATGACCATAGCGCGCCATCAGAGCCGCGAATCCGGCATCCGGGGAGCTCAGATGAAACAGATCGCTGTCCCGACCCGCCACCTCTAGTCGCTCACCACCCCCGAGCAGAATCAGGGTCCCGGCCCGAGGGATTTTGCTCGCCCGCACCTGGGCTAGGGCCGCTCGCTCGCTCAGGAGACGCTCGATCAGGATCTCGACCAGCCCCCCGGATTGCTTGCGGCCGAAGAGCCGAGCCCGCATCACTCGGGTATCATTGAAGATCAGCAAATCTTCCCGCTTCACCAACCGCGGCAGATCGACGAAAGCCAGATCCCGTACCATTCCGCTCGGGCCGTCCAGATACAGCAACCGGCTCGCGCTCCGCTCCGACAGAGGACGCTGGGCGATGAGCGATTCAGGAAGATCGAAATGGAAATCAGAGCACCGCATGGCGCGGCATGATATTGCCCATTCCCTATGGAGGAAATCGTAAAAGGAGACACCCGACCCGTGTTCAGGTGAGGAGCACCATTTCCGGACGCAGCAGGCAATTGATAATCAAGGAAACGGCATACCGCGATACCCCGTTTCTGAACCGCAAATCGTAGGGCACGGTGCGCCGAACCCCTACGAGGTAGGTTGCGTTAGCCGCGTAAGAAAACGCCTCGGAGGCATAGCCGTCCAACGCGGACTAATGCAACGAGGGGCTGCTGACTTTCAGCAATCCCGAATCATACGGCATCAGGCCCCGGCTTCCCGGTGTTGCAGGAAATACTCGATCAACCCGTGGGTAGAAGCATCGTGCTCCGCGCTCACGCTGCCTGCTTCCAGCTCCTTCAGGATTACCCCGGCGAGCTGTTTTCCCAGCTCCACCCCCCATTGGTCGTAAGAATTGATGCCCCACACCACACCCTGGGTGAAGATGCGGTGTTCGTACATGGCGATCAAGGCGCCAAGGGTCTTGGGCGTCAACCGTTCCACGAAGATGGTGTTGGTCGGCCGGTTTCCGGGGAAGGTGCGATGGGGAGCCAACTCGTCGGCGCTCGCGGACGACATTCCGGCGGCCTGCATCTCGGCCTTAGCCTCGTCCTGGGTACGGCCGTGCATCAGGGCCTCAGTTTGGGCGAAAAAGTTGGCCATCAGCTTAGGGTGGTGGTCACTGAGCGGGTTATGGCTGTTGACCGGGGCGATGAAGTCTGCGGGAATCAGCTGGGTGCCCTGGTGGATGAGCTGAAAGAAGGCGTGCTGACCATCGGTCCCGGGCTCGCCCCAGACCACAGGTCCGGTAGTATACGCCATGGGTTCGCCCGTGCGCGTCACTCGCTTGCCGTTGCTCTCCATGTCACCCTGCTGCAGGTAGGCCGGCAGGTAACGCAAGGACTGATCGTAGGGCAGCACCGCATGGGTACGGGCGCCGGCGAAGTTGGCGTACCAGACCCCGATCAGTCCGAGAATGACGGGCAAATTCTCGCTCAGGTCCGCGGATCGGAAATGCTCGTCCATGGCATGGGCTCCTTCCAGGAGCTCGAGGAAGCGGTCCATGCCGACGGCCAACGCGATGGGCAACCCGACCGCCGACCAGAGGGAATAGCGCCCGCCGACCCAATCCCAGAAGCCGAACATGTTGTCCGAGTCGATACCGAACTCGATAACCTTGGATTCATTCGTGGACACCGCGACAAAGTGGTTGGCGACCGCCTCCTCGCCCAGGGTCTTCACCAGCCAGGTCCTGGCACTGCTGGCATTAGTCATGGTCTCCATGGTGGTGAAGGTCTTGGAGGCAACCACGAACAAGGTGGTCGCGGGATCGAGCTGCCGTACCGTTTCGGCAAGATGCGTACCGTCCACGTTGGAAACGAAATGCACTCGCAGGTCGTCGGACTGATAGGGGCACAGGGCCTCACATACCATCAGTGGCCCCAGATTCGAGCCGCCGATGCCGATGTTGACCACGTCGGTGATACGCTTACCCGTGAAGCCCTTCCAATCGCCGCCGCGCACGGTCTCGACGAAGTCCCCTAGGCGTTGCAACACCTGATTGACCTCGGGCATCACGTCCTTGCCGTCCACATGGATGGGACGGTTGGAGCGGTTGCGCAGGGCGATATGCAACACCGCCCGCCCCTCGGTGTTGTTGATTGTTTCGCCCGTGAACATGCGGCGGATCCAGCCGGGTAGATCCACGGCCACGGCAAGATCGCGCAACAACGTCAGTGTCTTGTCGGTGATCAGGTTCTTGGAGTAGTCCGCGAACAGGTGTGCCGCCCGCAACGACAGTTGCTCCGGTCGCGTCGGATCTCGGGCAAAGAGGTCCCGCATCCGAACCCCGGACAGCTCGTCCCAATGCGCCTGCAAGGCCCGCCATTGAGGGGTTTGATTTACTGACGACATGATGGTTTGCTCCTGATGGAGGCGGGTGCTCGACCGGTCAGGCCGCTTGGGCGGGGATCTGGGACTCCGCGCGCAGGACGCGATTGTGCTCGTTGAGGTAAACGAGCCTTGGTTCGAAGCCAGCGGCCTCGGCCTCGCTCATTGCAGTATAGGCACAGATGATTACCCGATCTCCCGGAGCCGCCTTGTGGGCGGCGGCGCCATTTACGGAAATGACACGGGAGCCGGCCTCGGCCCGAATCGCGTAGGTCGTAAAACGCTCGCCGTTGGCGAGATTATAGATCTGAATCTGTTCGTATTCGCGGATCCCCGCCGCCTCCATCAACTCCTCGTCGATGGCACAGGAACCCTCGTATTCAAGCTCCGCGTGGGTGACGCAGGCCCTGTGCAGCTTACATTTCAACAGTATCAGTTGCATAGCCAACCACCTTAACTCTTGATGCAACTTATTATTTTAACCCATTTTTCCGCTGCTGCAACGACACTTTAGCGCGGCTACAGACTACTCCATGCTCTTAAAATCAAGGGTCTAGATAACCTCCAAAGCACTGCAAATGCATGCTAACGTTATGTTATGCAAAGGGAAAATAGGTATTTCAGGGGTTCACACCTTATCGGAAGCTAAATGCAGGCGGATTGTACCCTAATTTTGCGCATGATTTACCGGCCTCGAAAATCGCCGAGTCGAGTGATGTAATGCGTCCGACGACCAATCAGTTGTTATTCAAACTACGAACCCGAATCGCCCAGCTTTGTGACGCCTCCTCGCCCTTCTCCGGCGAGGTTGAAGCCGATGAATCCTAATTTCGGCGCGCGCCGTGTCCGTGGGAAGAAAGGGCGCGGGACTGGGGGTAAAACAATTGTCTTCGGGATTCTGGAACGCCACAGGAAAGTCCACACGGAAATCGTCCCGAACGCCGCCAAGAAGCGGCTACAGGCCGCAATCCGGGGCCAGGTGGCCCTTGAAGCATCATCCACTCGGACGGCTGGAGGGGCTACGATGGGCTGGTGGATAGGGGGTACAAAAAGCTTTTCCGTGTGAATCATGATCAGCATGAATTTGTCTGTGGTGATTGCCCTATCAATGGCATCGAACCATTCTAGTCATATGCCAAACGAAGGCTTGCAAAATTCAATGGTGTTCCACGAAAAACTTTTCATCTACACCTGAAAAAATGTGAATTTAGATTCAATCATCGAGAGAGAAACTCTCTAAAAGAGAATACTTACTCTGCCTAGAGAGAATCCTCTCTAAAGTTATCTAGGCCCTAATTGGTTTTAAGAATATCATATTCGGCTTCCTGCGCCCGGATTAAGAGGCACTGTCCGCAATTCGGCGCACAGGGGCCGGGCATCACACCGAACGATTCAAGTGTGACGAGTATAACCGACTTACGGCCGACAGGCTTGATCCATTCTCATTGCAGAACCTCGTCGAGACGGCTGGCGGTGAGGACCCGCTCGGACTACTGTAGCAGGGTCTGCTCGCTGGCTTGCTCGATCCGCCACCGTGCCACAGCGGGTTAAGGTACCGAATTTCAACCGCAGCTGGCGTTCCAATACCGAGGCTTCGCCTTGGTGCATGCCCAGCTGCATACCCTCCTCGAGGAAGCGTTCGGCAAATCGGCTCATGGTCTTAGCCTCATCAGGATAGTCGCGTTGGTATTCGGCCCGCTCATTATCGTCAAGCACCGCGTAGATGTCGATGAAGTCCAGGTACTTGAGCTGTTTTTCAGGGTCAGGTTCCAGCTTGGTCAATCCCCGTACCACTTGAGCATAGACCTTGACCTTGCTTCCCGCGGGATACTGCATGTTGAGCAGATTCAGCCGAGCCACCAGGTTGTTACTGTGGCGATAGTGCTCGTAAGCCAGCTTGCCCAAGGCACAGCGCAGGTAGTGGAAGTCGAGGTGGGTATGCCGGTCTCCGCTCAGGCGCAACCGTTACCTCACACCACGCGCCTGGCGCAGGAAGATGACCACCGGCACTACGCGGTCGGTCTCCATCAGCTCGGCTAGGTCCAGGCAATAGTGGACCAGGCGATGGATGGAGAAGCGCCGCGCGTCGCTCTTTTCTTCGAACACAAATAGGAGGGCTTCGCGCCGCCCGTCGGACCATTCCACTCTCGACGGCCCCCAAGCTCGCGGAAGCGCTCCTGCGGCTACTCCTGGGGCACACGGGCGTAATCCGCGCGGCGCCGACTGCATCGGCTTCGGCGGCGACGAAGAAGGCCAGCGCCTGGCGCGGACAGTCAAGGAGGAGTTTTTTGAAGTTCTGGTCGTGGGACATGATCTTATATTAATCGTTGCAAAAGTAATCCCAAGTTAAGCGATCGCATCCAAAATATACGCGGTGTCGGGCATTCTGAAGAAACTCTTGACCGTAGAGGTTTGCTTCTGAATGGAACGGAGAATGGATAGCAAGTGCCATTTCATATCCAGCTTGTTGAAAATTGACCGCTTACCCAGGCGTGCTTTGGCATGATTCCACACCTGCTCATCAGGATTGAGCTCCGGGGAATAGGCCGGCAGGAACGCCAGCAGAATGTCGCCTTCCTATTGTCCGATGAAACGCTGGGTTTCTTTACTGTGGTGATATAGCGGGCGTTATCGGTGATGACCAGGATGGGTTTTTGCCGACGTCCTTATGGAATTTTTTCAAAAACGCGATAAATTTCTTGGATGCTAGTAAATCAGCAACTGATAGCGTAGTTGATAGTCCAGGTCTACCGGGCCACACAGCGGCCCAACCTGCCTTCTACCAGTTAAAGACCTCCTCCTCCGTATGATCCGAGTGTTCCGTGTATTCTGTGGTTCAGGACGTTGGACTC
>Ga0209052_1000119_pt1 | contig 33612 bp, 26 predicted proteins | sample WorMetHEROISLAND_2_FD_187409 | JGI IMG/M metagenome (GOLD analysis project Ga0209052, IMG submission 187409) | Marine gutless worms symbiont microbial communities from Max Planck institute for Marine Microbiology, Germany - Olavius sp. 4 HERON... | ecosystem: Host-associated > Annelida >...
GCTCGCAAAGCGCCGACGGGCGCTTTTTGCACTGTCCCGATCCACTGTGTACATCACGCACGAATCATCCGCAGTATGTGTAAGATTCGGTGCGTCTGGGTTCCCACGAAAGCCCGCATCGCGATTCCTCACCAACGACTCGCCATCCAATGGCCTAACCCTGGGTTCGAGGCCAGAATCGAAACTAGCGGTGAGCGATGCGGGCTAGAGCGTCATATATAAGCTCAAGAACCATCTTTCCCCACCATTTGGGACGATAGTGTAGTGGGCCTTGCCAGTTTGTAAGGCGCCCAAATCCCTCCCACAGCTCATCGGGGAACGTTTCTCCCACTCGCGAAGTTCGGCGGCAATGAAGGTGCGTAATTTTATTTGCAGCGCATCGGTTTCTCTTTCGTATTGATATCCGGTCACTTCGTCGATAAGGGCGATAAGCCCGACTTTTGCACAAGACGCTGAAAGAATGCTGCAACGGATGGCAATTTCGCGTTGCCTGTCAGTAGTTAGTTTGTTTGCCGATAGGACTGATACATAGGCTTGGCAGATGTCAAGAAATCTCTCTGCTAGGATTCCGCACCCTTTTAGTTGTGTACCTGAGATGTGAAATTCGATAGTTTCTCCCAGGAATAATTGTTTATAAAGGGTTTTAGGGTCTGTACGCCAATATATTCATCCAGGCGTCCTGGATCTGTTTGTGCAATGGATTTTACGGTCGCACGAAGGCTGATAACGCGCTCTTTGGTATCGAGAACATTGGCCCCATGCCGGTCGCATTCGATTGCGCAAACCACGTCTCCCGAATCCGGTGAGCAAGAAACCATGCGGTCTTTTGGGTAACGCTGAGCTCTCTTGCCAGTTGAGTAGAAGGAATACCCTTGCGGGCTGTGGTCAGCATATAGATTGCCATCAGCCAAGTTTGCAACTTATCGATTTTCAAAGGAAAAACAGGTATTTCAGGCGTTCACACCTTTCGGAAGCTAACTTCAGATCGGACGGCTTGTAGGGGTTACGATAGGCTCGTGGATAGGGGGTACAAAAAGCATGGATCTCGATAACATTAAGAGAGGATTCTCTCTCAGCAGAGTAAATATTCTATCATAGAAGTTTTCCTCTCAATGATTGAATCTAAATTCACATTCTTTCAGGTGTAGATGAAAAGTTTTTCGTGGAACATCATTGAATTTTGCAAGCCTTCGTTTAGCATATGATCAGAATGATTCAATGCTATTGATAAAGCAATTACCACGGGCGAATTCATGCTGACCATGATTCATGCGGAAATGCTTTTTGTACCCCCTATCCACCAGCCCATCGTAGCCCCTCCAGCCATCTGAGTGGATGATGCGGTCAAGGGCCACCTAGCCCCGGATCGCGGCCTGTAGCGGCTTCTTGGCGGCGTTCGGGACGATTTCCGTGTAGACTTTCCCGTGGCGTTTCAGGATTCTGAAGACAATCGTTTTACCTCCGGCCCCGCGCCCTTTCTTCCCGCGAACACGGCGCCCGCCGAAAGAGGATTCATCGACTTCAACCTCACCAGAGAAGGGCGACGAGGCGTCACAAAGCTGGGCGATGTTGATCGTCCAGGTCTACCGGGCCGCATAGCAGTCCACCCTACCTTACTACACAGTTAAAGATCACCACTACCGGAGTGTGACCGATGAGCCGGTTCGTCGTCGCCGCCGTCTCCCTGGTCGCGGCCTTTGCGATCAGCGCCTTGTTGACCTGGTGGTTTTCTCGTTCCCCCGCTCTTTTCTCCCGCATGGTCGATTTGCCAAACGAACGTTCACTCCATGCAGTCGTCTTGCCGCGTACCGGGGGGATTGCGATCTGCGCCGCACTCGCGGTTGCCTTCATCCTTGCGCTTGCGGCCTTTCCCTTGCCTTCCCCCTGGGCCTGGATAGGCAGCGCTCTATTTCTGGTGGGGGTGGTCTCCTTTCTTGATGACCGCGGCGGGGTTCCGGCCCGCTACCGTCTCGCCGCTCACCTGGGTGCCGGTATCCTCTTGTTGGTCGGGGGGATCGCTTGGTCCTGCGTCGAGCTGCCGGGCATCTACCAGGGGCTGCCGAGTATCTTGTCCTGGCTCCTGACCCTCGGCTACCTGGTGTGGATGGTCAATCTCTACAACTTCATGGATGGTATGGACGGCTTTGCGGGTGGGATGGCGGTGTTCGGCTTCGGGGCCCTGGGGGTGTTGGGCTGGCGGGGCGACGCTATGGGATTCGCGTTGGCCAACGGCGTTGTGGTTGCGGGGGCGGCCGGATTCCTGCTGTTCAACTTCCCGCCGGCACGGATTTTTCTCGGGGACCTCGGCTCGGCCGTCCTGGGCCTGCTGGCGGCAATCTTGTCGCTCGTCGGGACCCGGCGCGGTCTGTTCCCGTTATGGGTGGCCTGGCTGGCGTTCTCGCCCTTCATCGTGGACGCTACCTGGACCCTGTTACGCCGCCTGGTACGCGGCGAGCGCGTCTGGGAGACGCACCGTTCCCACCACTATCAACGCCTGGTACTCATGGGCTGGAGCCACTGCAGGACCGTCCTTTGGTCCTATCTGCTCATGGGGAGCTGCGCGGCCACCGCCGTGGCGGCGCGGGACATGGGGGCGCGCGATCAGTGGCTCCTGCTCGGAGCCTGGGCGGTCATCTACTTGGTGATCGGCATCAAGACCCGTGTGGCTGAACGGTCGGCGGACACGCCTGCACCATGAAGCCCTGGGTCGATCGTTTGCGCTCGCGCACCGTAGCCTTCTTCCATAACCTGGCGATGGTTCCGGTGGCTTGGTTCTTTGCCTATTGGCTACGCTTCAATCTCGGGGCGGTTCCGGAACCATTCCTGGACCGAGCATTGACGGCCCTGCCTCTGGTACTTCTCATCCAGGCCCTCAATAAAGAGTCTAGATAACTTTAGGGTAGTAGCTTAGTTTAAATTTTCCTGATTCCGTTTTTTGTACAGCCTACACAGCCTACGCTCCTTCGGTAGCTCTTCCGGAACCAGAGCAAGCACTTCAATTCTAGCGGCAGTGGGTAAATTCCTGACTGATAGCGTGATGGAAAGTCCAGGTCTACCGGGCTGCGTAGCGACCCAATCTACCTTCCGCTAGTTAAATACCACCACTACCCTTCTATCGACCACACGTGATCTGAAACGCCCGCTTCCATGGCAAGTGTTACACGGAGCGTCTGGTGAATACGACAGAAGTCGTAGTACATGAAGTGCAGGCATGATTGCATGCATGTGATTCTCGATTTTCTTGCTGAAGGCATTGGTCAGCCGGGTAAATTGCTTGATGTTGGTCCACATAGTGAGATTCTGACGCTCCACGTAGCTGGTTGAAATGTGGTCCCCGTCAGGATTGCCAGAAACAACCCGTACTTCGCTGCCCATGCATTCAGCGGGGCTGTACCGAATCTCATCATCCTTCGCTTTGGACTTGCCGTAAATTTTGATCAGCAAGGCATAGTCCACACCGGTACCGAAGGCCTCTTCCACGGCTTCCAGTTAGCCTTGGGGGTCGGATTAGCCTGGGGGTCAGAATGGTGGTTGCTGTCGGCACGGATGTAAAGAACGTACTCCGGGTTTCGAAGAGACGATTTCGGACGTAGTACATGGAACTATGGAACGATTGGCTCGTGTTGCCATCGCCACTTCACGCACGGGTTCGATTTCAACGTACTCGCGCGAACCTTGTTCAAGACTTAGGTGCATCGGGCCGTTGAGGGATTCGATGCATCATCCCGATGCCCATATCTTCCGCCAGGACGAAACAATGAAGTTCCTTTTCAAACAGAAGGTCCTAGTTCGCTTCAAAAAAGGCAATATGGACCACTAGGGCTCGAACATGGAAACTCAGGCCGGGTGAGCCTTTACCGACCCTCAATTGGCCATCCCCGGCTTTCCGAATGTCCAGAAGGTCGATATCGTCTATGTGCTGAATGATCTTCAAACCGAAATTGACCGAATCGCTGTGACAGCAAGAAACAATAATGCTCGACTCTGGTCCTACGATATCGAGGGTATCGAGGATTACCACGTTGCGCTGGTCTTGCCCTTAGCGCAACCGATTGCTCCTACGGAAGGTGGAGATGTCGTCCGTCTTAGCATAAAATCTGATCCAAAAACCAGCAGCCGCAACAACAACAACGGGTAGTTGTCATGCCAATCAACGGAGGGATGTTGCGCATCGCACGGCAACGTAGAGGATTCCAGCAAGGCGCAGCAGCCAATCGTCTTGGTGTCGCCTAAGCAACGCTTCCGCGAGCGGAAAATGGTTTAATCGAACCTTCCGAGGAGATGATTGACCGAGCCGTCGGTATCTATGAATTGCCCCGCTCCTTTTTCTTCCAGTCGGACACCGTCTACGGCGCACCAGTTTCGGTACACTCGATGTGGCGTCGAAAGGCCAATGTCCCGGTCCGAGACATAGATCGCATCATTGCTGAACTGAACATACGGGTGATGCACATCCGTCGCCTTCTTGATGCAGCTGAAATTGTCGAGGGCTATGGAATTCCTCGCCTCGACATTGATGAGTACCAGGACCCGAAACGAGTGGTTGGACTCGTATGCGTGCTCGGTCCCTCGGAATGGTGACCCCAAGCAAGAACGATATTTGTGGCAACAGCTCAGCATCCGGAAGGTGCGCGCCTCCGTGAACCACCAGAATTGGATTTCTCAGCCGAGGAACCATCGATGATCGACTCAATGATCCGACTTCACAGGGATGTGTTACGTTACAACCTAAATGATCTTGAAATGCTCCTTCATATGCAGGCCAAGGACATACCCGGTTTCTACGGCTTCGATCCTGATGGAGACAGGCATGGCGGTCCTCGATTGCGGGTCGTTCAATGAGCCTACCCCAAGGAATGACAACGTAGGGGGCAGATAGCTAGGTGACGCTGTGCAGCTCACTGTGGACGTTATGCACTGGAATGCGAAAAATAGAAACGAGGAACCGATCCAGATGCCCCTAGATCTCGAGGAAGACGTAAGATGGAGACTGAACGCGGGTAATGATTCAAAGGTAGCCTAGCCTTTTTTTCTGGTGGAGACTACAATTCTTGCAATCTCCACTCGCTCTTCCGGGGCTAATTTTTCAGTCTAGCTTGCCCTCCCCTTTTTCCACCCTTGCGACCGCGCTCAACTGCCGCAGGGCCTTTCCATTTTTCTTTCGGAGTTAGGTCCTTCAGGTTCGTCCTTGGCTTCGCCAGTCGCGATATCGACGATAGCTTTAGCCAGGAGATTTGTGTCACGTGGTCGCTTACGTTTGCTCATGCCTTAAGTTTAGCATGAGCGTTCATGTATCCAGGAATTGGAATTTCAAACTGAACCACTACCTTAAATTCACTTTTTTCAGGTGTAGATGAAAAGTTTTTCGTGGAACCCCATTGAATTTTGCAAGCCTTCGTTTGGCATATGACCAGAATGATTCAATGCCATTGATAGGGCAATTACCGCGGGCAAATTCATGCTGACCATGATTCGCACGGAAAAGCTTTTTGTACCCCCTATCCACCAGCCCATCGTAGCCCCTCCAGCCGTCCGAGTGGATGATGCGGTCAGCGGTCAAGGGCTGCCTGGTTCCGGATTGCGGCCTGTAAAAATGTAAACGCCTGAAATGCCTGTTTTGTCCTTGCATAACATAATGTTATGCATGCAGTTGCAGTGCTAAAGTTATCCAGGTAGTGGTGATCTTTAATTAGTAGAAGGTAGATTGGGCTGCTGTGCGGCCCGGTAGACCCGGACTATCAACTACGCTATCAGTTAAGAATTTACCATTACCGTTGTCTAGACCCTCAAAAAAATCTCTGCGTCATCGCTCCGCATCCGGGTCCGAACGCAAATGGTCTACAAGGGCACTCGTTTGCAGCTCGGAGTAGCCCTCGGGCGTGCGGACGATGAACAGGGCGGGGGTCCGGAGGGACTCGGCCAGGGTGAAGCCTGCCTGCGGCCCCAGGACCAGGAAGGCCGTCGCCAGGGCATCCGCCCGTACCGTCCGCGGCGCCAGCACGGTGACGGATGCGAGCCGATGGGTTACCGGACGGCCTGTCTTGGGGTCGATGGTGTGGGAGTAATGCTTGCCGTCCTGCTCGAAGAAATTGTGATAGTCGCCGGAGGTTGCCATCGCCCCGCTGCGCAGTGTTAGGACCCTGTGAACTGCCCGCCCTTCGGGGTCCGGGCGCTCCACTGCGATATGCCAGGGATGGCCACGGCCATTGTATCCGTGGCCCCTCAGCTCGCCGCCGATCTCGACCAGATAGTCGGCGACCCCGCTCGCGTCGAGCAATTCGGCGAGGCGGTCCACGCCGTAGCCCTTGGCGATTGCGGAGAGATCCAGATACAACGTGGGCTCGGATTTCCTCAGCGCCGGCGGGTCGGGCCGGACGGATAGCTTGCGGTAGCCAACGCGCGTTTTTGCCTGCGCAATCTCGGCGTCTGGGGGTAGAGTATCGGGCCCACCGCCCGGACCGAAGCCCCACAGGTTCACCAAGGGTCCGACGGTGACGTCAAAGGCCCCCTCGCTTACTTCGCTGGTCCAGAGGGCTTCCTGTACCAGTTCCGCCAACGCCGGGGAAACGGCGAACCAGTCGGTGGTTTGGCTGCGATTGAAGCCCGAAAGCTCGGAGTCGTCCCGGTAGGTGGACATCAGATCGTTGACCAGGTCCAGCTCGGCTGCGATCCGGTCCCGCAGCCTCATCGGCTCGATCGCCGGCGGCAGATCCACGATCTGGATGCTGTAGAAGGTCCCCATAGCGGCACCCCGCAGCTCCATAACCTGATGCTCCGGGGCGGGGCTGCAGCAAGTCAGAAGCGACAGGAGAACGAGCAGGGGGAAGAAACGGAAGCATCGCGACATGCGACGGGTCCCAGGGCAACCGAATAATAATAAGCAGTAAATAATCAATCCATTGATTTTCATTCATTAATTCCGGAGCGTGGTTGATCGTCTAAGTCTACCAGGCCGCACAGCGGTCCAACCTACCTTCTACCAATTAGACCATCACTACCTTTATTTAATAATTAGCCACTACCAAATTCCGGTCTCCCGAACAACGCCGAATCATTCAGGATTGTCGAGTATAGGACAGGTCCCCGATTCGGGGCGGACAGGCGTCGGGGCGAGCGCGTATAAATCGCTACCGGCTACCGGCTACCGGCTACCGGCTACCGGCTACCGGCTACCGGCAGCCAGTCTATCGATTCAGAACACCAGATTCATCATAAGCATCATCACGACCAGGAACAGGAGTGTCATGATGCCTCCGGCCCGCATGAAATCCGGCACCCCATAGCCGCCCGGCCCCATGATAAGGGCGTTGACCTGGTGGGTGGGGATCAGGAAGGAATTGGAGGTGGCGATGGCTACGGTCAGGGCGAATACGGCTGGGTCCGCGCCCACGCCGACGGCGATATTCACGGCCAGCGGTACCAACAGCACGGTGGCGCCCACGTTGGACATCACCAAGGTGAAGAAGGTGGCCAGCACGGCCACCGCGGCCTGGATCACCCAATCGGGCGCCGTGCCCACCACGGACAATACCTGGTCGGCGATCCACTTGGCGGTACCGGTGGTCTCCACCGCCAGGCCCAGGGGGATCAGGGAGGCCAACAGGAACACTGTCTTCCAGCTCACCGCCTGGTAGGCCTCCTCGATGGTCAGTACCCGCGACAGAATCATACCCATGGCGCCGGTGAGCAGGGCCACGGACAGACGCAGATCGGTGAACAGCACCAATCCCAAGGCAATGGCGAAGAAGACGCCGGCGGCCGGGACCTTGTTGGGGCGCAGCTCTTCGTGGGGATATTCGGTGGTTACCACCACAAAATCGCGGTCCTTCTCCAACCGGACCAGGGCCTCCCAGGGAGTATGCGCCACGATGGTGTCGCCGGCCTGCAACGGCAGGTCGCGGATGCCTTCTCCTTCGTGCCGGGTCTTGCCGCCGCTGTGCAGCGCCACCATGGACAGTCCGTAACGCTTGCGCATCCACACGTCACGAGCACTCTTACCGATCAGCGACGACCCGGGTGGAATGACCACCTCCGCGATGCCGGCCTTGGTCGGGGCCAGGGCATCACCGAAGGCCTCGAAGTCCTCGTGGGTGTGCAGGCCGTACCTGGCGACGAATGCCGCGCAGTTTTCCTGGGAGGCGACGATCCCGATAGCGCTGTTGGTCTCGAGGGAAAGGTCGCGGGTTACCCCGCCGGGGCCGATGACCAGGTCGTTGCCGCCACGTACCATGGCCACGACCCGGACCTTATTGACCCGTTCGATATCGTTCAGCGTCTTTCCCACCAGCTCGCTGTCCTCGGGGATCACCATCTCCTTCATGCAGTACTCTACGCCGTAAGTCTTCCGGAGATACGCGATGGAGTCCGTGGCCTTGCCGCCTTCACCATTGGTGGTGGGCAGCACAAAGCGGCCCGCCAATATGAAATAGATGATGCCGGCCGCCACCAGGACCAGGCCGATGGGCGTGACGGAGAACAGATTCCAGGTCTGCATCTCGGCGACGCCCTGCAGCTTCAAGCCCTCGTTGGAGGTAAGGATCAGGTCGTTGAGCAGGATCAGCGGTGAGGAACCCACCATGGTCACGGTGCCGCCGAGGATGGCGCAGAAGCCCATGGGCATCAGCAGGCGCGACATGGGCAGCCCGGAGCGGGCGGAGATGCGGGATACCACCGGCAGGAACAGAGCCGCCGCTCCCACGTTCTGCATGAAGGAGGAGATGATGCCCACGGTGGCGGAGATGATCGGGATGATGCGCCTCTCGGTGGTGCCGCCGATCTTGAGGATAAAGGAGGCCACCTTGCTCATGAGGCCGGTCTTATCCAGACCGGCACCGATGATCATGACCGCGATGATGGAGATCACGGCGTTGGACGCGAAACCGTCAAACAGGTGCTGGGCATCCACCAATCCTTGCCCCAACCCCATGAGCGGGGCCAGCAGGGAGGTCAGACCCAAGAGTACCATAACCGTGGCAGCGGCTACGTCCACCTCGACTACTTCGAAGGCGAACAGGTAGATGGTAAACAGGAGGATGCCGGTCACCCAAGCGATCGCGACCGTCGGCACGACGGTCGCCAGGTACAGAGCCGCTACCCCGAACAGGATGCCCGCGATCAGCTGCTTACGGCTCAAGGGCCCCGTGTTGGCGGATGTGGTTGATTCGTCTGCAGGATTACTCACGACAGTCACTCCTCAGCTTGGTGTTTCGACGGCCAGTGACGACGCTCGGGATCTTGCCCCGCTACGGCACCGGGCAGGGAATGCTTGCGCATAACTTCTTAGTTTACCCCTTTTTCGCCGCCATGTAACATTAGTTGAGTATATTCTGATTTGGTTAATTTTAAGAAATTGCTTGGTTAAAACGGACCCTAAGTACCCCCTTATCACCTTGATTTCACATTCTCAGCGCGACGAGAAGCGGTCAGATGCGAGGCGTGCGAGCGTAGGAATAGCCCTCCTAAGTTTCAAGCTCGCGCAACAATGTAGCTGGCCACCTCTCGTCGTGCCCGAAGGAGCCCCCCAAACCCGCCGAGGCGGCGTTACAGCGCTTGGCAATAGAGAATGTTCCCCGCGCTGTGCCTTGCCTTGACGAGTTTAGGGGGCTCTGAGAGCGCAAAATAAGGTGAAAGGTGGTACTAACGTCGTGTTGCACCAGGCCGCGTTCGACGCCGTGCCTGTCCGGGCGCGGTCCTGGATGATTCTGCGTTGGTTGTGGGATCCGGCTTTTTTTCCGTAAATGAACGCAAATCGGCCGCGATCGGCTCGCCATGATCGACGCGGTAGGCGCGGGCTTACCCGCGCTTGCTGAAGCCTTGAAGCGCGAGCAAGCCCGCGCCTACCAGTCCGGTGGTTATATACCCGTTGCACGTGAATATCTCGCCGCGATTCACGCCCCTCACACCCGATAGCAGCGTTGCGACTCGTCGCAATAGGGGGTGGTTAATCCTCCTCGTCGCGCCTTGCCCTCGGGCACGATCGACGCACCTCGTTTACCAAGCATTCACGTGCAACGGGTATAAGGCGATGTTTTCGGTCTGATCGATACGCGCTCGCCCTGTCGTGCTCGCCCGTTCTTGATCTGTCTTTGCGTCCAGTTGCGTTGATTTGTGGCTAAATCTTCCGTGAAAATCCTGCTCGCTCTTCGTTATCGGTAATTGAGAGCTTCCGTACTACTGTTGCTTCTCGGCCGGAGCTGGACTACCCTGCCTACCCTAAGGATTTTCGGTGGAGCGTGCACCTAATATGGATGCCAAGACCCTCTACGACAAACTGTGGGGCGAGCACGTCGTCCGCTACGACGACAACGGCACTGCCCTCTTGTATATCGATCGCCAGCTGGTGCATGAGGTCACCTCGCCGCAGGCCTTCGCGGGCCTGCGACTGGCGGGACGCAGGCCACGGCGGACAGCGGCCAACCTGGCGGTCCCGGATCACAATGTCCCGACGCGAGATCGGGTGCAGGGAATTACGGATCCCGTCGCGCGCTTGCAGGTCCAAACCCTGGCCGAGAACTGCGCCGATTTCGACATCACCCAGCTCAGCATGGACGATCCGCGCCAAGGCATCGTCCATGTGATCGGACCGGAGCAGGGCTTCACCCTGCCGGGCATGACGATTGTCTGCGGCGACTCCCATACCTCGACCCACGGGGCCTTGGGGGCGCTCGCCTTCGGTATCGGCACCTCCGAGGTGGAGCACGTCTTGGCGACCCAGTGCCTGATCCAGCGCAAATCCAAGTCCATGCTGATCGAGGTGACCGGCACCCTCGGGCTCGGCGTGGTCGCCAAGGATCTGGTCTTGGCCATCATCGGTGAAGTCGGCACCGCCGGCGCTACCGGCTTTGTCATCGAATTCGGCGGCGCGACCATCCGGAGCCTGTCCATGGAAGGCCGCATGACCGTCTGCAATATGGCCATCGAGGCAGGGGCCCGGGCGGGACTGATCGCCGTCGACGAGACGACCATCGAGTACGTTCGGGGGCGGCCCTACGCGCCCCAGGGCGCCGAGCTCGAGCGCGCCGCTGCCTCCTGGCGGGGTCTGGTCAGCGACCAAGGCGCCGAGTTCGACCGGACGGTCCGGATCGACGCGGCCGCCATCGAGCCCCAGGTCACCTGGGGTACCTCCCCGGAGATGGTGGTGCCGGTGGGTGGGCAGGTGCCCGATCCGAGTAAGGAACGCGATCCGGTCAAGGCCGAGGGGATACGCCGCGCGCTGGATTACATGGGGCTCATGCCGGGTACCGCCATCACCGACATCCGCTTGGACAAGGTCTTCATCGGTTCCTGCACTAACGCGCGCATCGAGGACCTGCGCGCGGCGGCGCAGTTGGTCGCGGGTCGCCGGGTAGCCGCGGGCATCAAGCTCGCCTTGGTGGTGCCCGGCTCGGGTCCTGTAAAGGCCCAGGCGGAGGCGGAAGGCCTACACCGGGTGTTCACCTCGGCGGGCTTCGAGTGGCGCGACCCCGGCTGCTCCATGTGCCTGGCCATGAACGCGGATCGCCTGGGGCCGGGCGAGCGGTGCGCCTCCACCTCCAATCGCAATTTCGAGGGTCGCCAGGGTCCGGGCGGACGTACCCACCTGGTGAGTCCCATCATGGCCACCGCGGCGGCGGTCAGCGGCCACTTCTTGGACGTGAGGGAGCTCTGATGGACAAATTCGAGAATTTTACCGGGATCGTCTGCCCCCTGGACCGGGCCAATGTGGACACGGACGCCATCATCCCCAAGCAATTCCTGAAAAGCATCCAGCGCACCGGGTTCGGTCCCAACCTATTCGACGAGTGGCGCTATCTGGACCACGGGGAGCCCGACCAGGACAACAGTAACCGGCCCCGGAATCTGGATTTCGTCCTCAACGATCCCCGCTACCAGGGTGCCCAAATTCTGTTGACGCGCGAGAACTTCGGCTGCGGGTCATCCCGGGAGCACGCCCCCTGGGCCCTGGCGGACTTCGGCTTCCGGGTCATCATCGCCCCCAGCTTCGCCGAGATCTTCTACAACAACTGCTTCAAGAACGGCATCCTTCCCATCGCCCTGTCGCCGCTCGAGGTCGCCGACCTGTTCGCCATCGCGGATGGCCCCGAGCCCCTGCGGATCACCGCCGACCTGCCCCGGCAGATCCTCGTGCTCGCTACCGGAGAAAGGTTCTCTTTCGAGGTCGATCCCTTCCGCAAACGCTGCCTGCTCGAAGGGCTGGACGATATCGGGCTGACGCTGGAGCACCTGGACGCCATTCGCGCCTACGAAGGCCGCCGCCGGCTCCAGGTCCCCTGGTTGTTCGTCTGAATAGAGGTCGTCACCTATAAATCGTGCCGCGCCTGCGGAAGCTGCCGGGTACAAACAGCGGGGATTCCGCGACTGTCAGGTCCCAGATAATTACTAGTGAAGTTAAGGAAATGGGAAAGGGCCCAGTTCCGCAACAAAGTAAGGCAGGGTAAGCTTCTAACTGATGGCGTGGTTGATAGTCCAGGTCTACCGGGCCGCACAGCGGTCCAACCCGCCTTTTATCAGTTAAATTTCCACCAAAGGTGGTTCAACTCAACCGTTACTACGCTCATTGTCTCCCGACGTCCTGATGGACGTATCGGATGGATCGAGCAGTTCGGACAAGTTGCTCATGCGCCTGGACTTGGCGGGAAAACCGTGACCGAACAGAATCTTGCCCAGGCGATATACTCGTGGCAGAAAAACCAACCGGGTCTTACCCCAAACGGAATTCTTTGGAATCAGCCACTATAGACTTTCAGTCCATAGTGGCTGATTTGTTAGGGCCTAGATAACTTTAGCACTGCAACTGCATGTCAACGTTATATTATGCAAGGAAAAAACAGGTATTTCAGACGTTCACACCTTTCGGAAGCTAAATTCAGACGAGTTGTACCCTATTTTGCGCATGATTTATCGGCCTCGATAATCTCCGATTTGAGTGATGTAAGGCGTCCGACGATCAATCAGTTGTTACTCAAACTACGAACCCGAATCGCTCAGCTTTATGACGCCTCATCGCCCTTCCCCGGCGAGGTTGAAGTCGATGAATCCTAATTTCGGCGGGCGCCGTGTTCGTGGGAAGAAAGAGCGCGGGGCCGGGGGTAAAACGATTGTCTTCGGGATTCTGGAACGCCGCGGGAGGGGTCTACACGGAAATCGTCCCGAACGCCGCTAAGAAGCCGCTACAAACCGCAATCCAGGGCCGCGTGGCCATCGATAGCATCATCCACTCGGACGGCTGGAGGGGCTACGATGGGCTGGTGGATAGGGGGTACAAAAGCATTTCCATGTAAACATGGTCAGCATGAATTTGCCCGTGGTAATTGCCCTATCAATGGCATTGAATCATCCTGGTCATATGCCGAACGAAGGCTTGCAAAATTCAATGATGTTCCACGAACAACTTTTCATCTGTACCTGCAAAGAATGTGTCGAGGCGACGTTGACACCTATCGATCCCAAGCAAACAGCGGTATTGGAGCTCGATGAGCTCTGTTCCTTTGTCTTCAATAAAGGCAATAAAATATGGGTTTCGATCGCTTTGAACAGAGAGCCCCAGGAAGTCGTTGCTTATGCTTGTGGTGATCGCAGCAAAAAAACGTACCAAATCCTCTGGGACCGCATACCTTCCACTTATAAAAAAGCCATGTTTTTCGCCGATTATTGGGAGGTATATCGAGCTGTTATTCCGAATGAACAGCATTTTCCTGTTGGCAAAGAGGATTTCCTCTCAGCAGAGTTAAGTATTCTATCATAAATAGTTTTCCTCTCGATGAATGAATCTAAATTCACATTCTTTCAAGTGTAGATGAAAAGTTTTTCGTGGAACACCATGAATTTTGCACGCCTTCATTTGGTATATGACCAGAATGATTCAATACCATTGATAGGGCAATGGCCACAGGCAAATCCATGCTGACCATGATTCACACGGAAATGCTTTTTGTACCCCCTATCTACCAGCCCATCGTAGCCCCTCCAGCCGTCCGAGTGGATGATGCTATCGATGGCCACGCGGCCTCGGATTGCGGTCTGTAGCGGCTTCTTGGCGGCGTTCGGGACGATTTCCGTGTAGCCCTTCCCGTGGCGTTCTAGAATCCCGAAGACAATCGTCTTACCCCCAGCCCCGCGCCCTTTCTTCCCACGAACACGGCGCCCGCCGAAATAGGATTCATCCACTTCGACCTCGCCGGGAGAAGCTGTTTGGTCAAAAGCAATCTGGGTGATTTAGTGCTGTTAGAGGGACCGAGACCTGTTGCGTTGCGACGCGCGAAGGCTTGATGATCTACGGTGGCGCCGGTGCCGGCGTATTAACGCAACCGATACCCACCAAGGAGAGGGGATTTTGGTGAAAGCGCGAGCGCATCTCCACGAGTCAGAAGCGCGCATCCAAACTCCGGAAGCACACCTAGTCCAAGCTAGTCACAACGCCAGCCAAGCCGCCGTCCTCAGCTCCCGTTCAGGAAACCGCCGCTGCGCTTGCCCTGACCGACCTGCCTCAACCATCATCACGTGGTCCGAAGACGGCGGTTCCCACCCGCACCATGGTCGCGCCTTCGGCGATCGCCGCCTCCAGATCTGCGGACATGCCCATTGAAAGCACCGGAAGCGGCAGCGCGGGCGTAGCGATGCGGTCCCGCATCAGACGCAATGTCCGAAAGGGGCGGCGGCGGGCCTCCTCATCCTCCACGGGTGCGGGCAGGGTCATAAGCCCAACCAGTTTCAGTCGCGGCAGCTCCGCGCAGGCCGCGATGAAATCAGCGACCTGGTCCGGGGGCAGTCCGGCCTTGCCGGGCTCTAGGTCGAGGTTGACCTGAATACAGACCGTCAGCGGGGGTAGCCATGCCGGGCGTCGCTCACTTAGGCGTCGGGCATGCCTGAGGTTGTACAGGCTATGCACCCAATCAAAGCATTCGGCAATTTGTCGCGTCTTATTGCCCTGAATGCGGCCGATGAAATGCCATTGGAGCTCCAGGGTCTCGAGCGCGCCTATCTTTTCGGCCGCTTCCTGGGCGTAACTCTCGCCGAAGGCCGTCTGGCCGGCGGTAAAGGCGGCGCGGATCTTCGCCGTCTCCTGCTTTTTACTCACGGCAAGCAACTCCACGCTACCCGGCTTGCGCCCGAAGCGGTCTTCGGCGGCGCGGATTCGCTCCCGCACCGAAGCGAGGCATGCCGGTACGCCCTGGATCAGTCGAACCATGATGCGGTTCGCGCTTCCCGATGGAGCCATCCTGCAAGGCCAACCACGCTCACCGCATCATCCTACGTCCACGTCGGCGTGCGTTGCCACAACCAAACAGCTTCTTTAGACCTGTTGCGTTGCGATGCACAAGGAAAGCAAGGCGCGGCACGCGGCTTAGCACAACACGACGGTTTCCTAAAAAATCAGGTAATGGCAGATTCTAACTGATAGCGTGGTTGATAGTCCAGGTCTACCGAGCCGCACAGCGGTCCACCCCACCTTCTACCAGTTAAAGATCACCACTACCATAATTCTGAGCACACAGTCCGTTCGGTCGATACAGCACGACTCGGCTACCCGAGTGATCGAACTTGAACGGAACACGGATCAGGTCCTTAATTTGTTCACGAATCGAAGCCTGCTTCTCGGGTTCAGCAAAAAGCAACATAAATCCACCCCCGCCGGCACCGAGGAGTTTTCCACCGATTGCGCCCGCACGCTTCGCCCTACTATATATCTCGTCTATTTTCGGGGTGGTTACGAATTTCGAGAGGGAACGTTTATAGTTCCAATTCTGATCGAGCAAGTCGCCGAATTCCTTAATAGCGATCCGTTGATCCTGCAGGATATCGATTGCCTGATCGACCATTCCTCTCATGCGCCTGAGTTCTTCCGCACGATCCTTCAGATTCGCTATCTTGAATTCTGCCACCTCTGAGGAGATACGGGAAAAGCCGGTAAAGAACAGCATAAAATGTTTACCAAGGATGTTACGTCGATGCGTCGGGATAGTAACCGGAGAGACATCGAAAGTACCATTGCGATGAAATTCGATCCGGTTGAATCCACCGTAAGCGGCAGAGATCTGATCCTGCGATCCGACATGTTCGCCAATGACATTCTGCTCAATATGAATGGCATCCGCTGCCAGTTTTTCCTTACTGGCCATCTTTCCTTTCAGGGCCTGCAGTGCATGAATCAAACCCACCGTGAATGATGAGCTGGAGCCCAGTCCGGAACGCGCGGGTAGATCACCATCATGATGTATTTCAAGCCCGTCTTCTATCTGTGCCCAGTTTAATATGGCCCGGACCGCCGGGTGTTTAACTTCATTATAGCTTTTTACATTCTCTATTTCGGAGTAGACAATACGGTGTCTGTGATCGAAGAAAGGCGGTAACCTACGGCACGAGATATAACAGTATTTATCGATGCTGGTGGCAAGCACCGCCCCTCCATTTTCAGAGAACCATGCAGGGTAGTCAGTTCCCCCGCCGAAGAAAGAGACCCGGAATGGCGTCCTTGTGATAATCATTCAATCCCCCAGCAGTTTACGCTTGAGCCGCACGCCGGCCATATCTTCCACATTCTTTCTTTGCGGCAAACCGAATTCGCGCTGGACCAGGTCCAGATAGGCCGGATTGGCGAAATAGGTCTGCCAGGCCTCATCCCTGAATCTCAATACCTCTACGGAACTGATATGGTTTGTGGGTAACGGTTGACTTTCGTAAGAAAGGAAGGCGTACCCTTCATAGGAGTCCGGAAGCGCCCATCTGTTCTTCTTTGCGATATAGTATATCGGACTGCCCGGCAGTGCCTGATAGGGATACATGTTTGCCATTTCTGTATTGAGATCCAATGCAAGATCCAGTGTTTCCCGCATGGTTTCAATCGTATCTTCCGGAAACCCGAAAATATAATTACTGATTATATTGATGTCCGCATCATTGATTGTTTTACATACGTCCCGAATGTTGACTTCCCGAAAGGAACCTTTCGATACCCCTTGACGAACCAATTGGTTACCTGCCTCGACGCCCAATGCCAACCAATTGATACCGGCTCGCTTGAACAGCTCGAGCGCATCCTTGCGCACGGTATTAACGCGCGCGTAAGCCCACATATTGAAGCCGAACTCCCGATCGATGGCCTGCTGCAGAACCGGCGTATAGTACCTCCGGTTGAGAAAGAACATTTCGTCGCTGATGCGCAGCGTACACACCCCTAGGTCAGCCAGCTTCGTCATTTCACGGCTGACCCATTCCGGGCTCCAGAAACGCATCCCCCGTGAATGCGAGGCGTCCACACCTTCACGATTGTCAACCCGATTGACGATATTGATCATACAGAAATTACAACTGAAGTTGCAGCCCAGTGATGTATAGATAGCCGCAAAGGGAGTACGTTTATCATGGTCGAATTCCGCATGCCAGAAATGGGCACGATACAGATCCAGCGGTTTCTCGCGATAGGGCAGCAGATCCCATGCATAACCCGGCAGGTCTTCATCCATACGCTCTTGTGGAACGACATGCTGGGGTGCATTGAGTTTGGGCATGCGAAAACCACCCGGCCCTCGCTCTTTGTAACCGATTCCCTTGATATACTCGAGATCGCTACCAAGGTTACCTTTCAAAAGGTCATGGAGCGCATATACCCCTTCATTCAGCAAAACAATATCGACGCAATCATTTGCAAGCACCTCCATCGGAAGCGCGCTGGTATGAGAACCTACGAAACAGATCGGTCTGTTCGCGGCAGATTCCTTGAGTGCCCGCGCCAACTTGAGGGCCCCGATCATGCTGGTCGTCCCGGAGTTCGGGTTTTGACCGTAAACTACGAATACGACAAGTCGTGGTCTTACACCTTCTACGCGCTGCACGGACTCTTCGAGTGTGAGTCTTTCGGCGTCGCAATCAAGAATCCCCACCCCGAAACCCGTGGAGCGACAGGACTCGGCAAGCAATAAGGCCCATGTCGGTGGTTCGATTGCGGAATAGAGATTTGACAGGTCCTGGTAAGCCTTTGCGGAAGAGTCGGCGTTGATAAACAGAACATCCATTAAACTGGAATACCATCAACCACTATGGATTGAAAGTCACTGTTTTGGCCAAAGGCGACTGATCGTCTGTAATATACCCTGAACTGAAAGCACCATACCCAATGGCCCAAAAATGACGTCCCTAATACTGCTTCCTCAGATACGGGAATTCTTGTTGTAGTTTGCGCGATTTCCTCGCCTTTAAGTAACTTCATGATTCCACTAACCGACAACCTGGGCGGATAAGAATGGACCTTCAGATCGTAAACGGCATGTGTCGCGTGCTTCTTCGGTCCCATAGCCAAAACATACTAAAGCCCTCTGGACTAAAGTCCTAGTTTTTGCTAGCGACCAGCAACAAATGATGCCCCTCCGGGGTCGGAATTCAGACAAAGTACCGAGTAGTGTACAGTATAGTGCACTTTTTGCGAGACGTCATTTGAGAGGGTGCTTAAAAAGATAACATCCGTCACGAGCCGTGATTCGACCGCCATTTGTGCTGTCGCAGGTAGTTGAATATGCCGGATACTAGGAAATTACCTTGTCCATTCCCGCATACCGAAAACGCATAGCCAGAGCTCAACGACGAATTTTTCAGGACACCCACGCCGGGGATTCGGGTTAAGATACTCGGATTCCATTCGGTCATGCACAGGCAACGGCGGAGTCTATCGATGCAAAACAGCTTTCATGCCAGGTCTTGGCTCGGGGTTGGGGGAAAAGATTACGAGATTTTTCGCCTCGATGCGGTGGCGGGGAGCGAACGCCTCCCGTATTCTATAAAGATTCTGCTCGAGAATCTGTTGCGCAACGAGGATAGCGTAACCGTCCGGCGCGAGGATATCGAGGCCCTGGCGAACTGGGACCCTCAGGCCGAGCCCGCCCACGAGATTCAGTACCGCCCGGCCCGGGTGCTGATGCAGGATTTCACCGGCGTACCGGCGGAGGTCGATCTCGCCGCCATGCGCGACGCCATGCAGGCGCTCGGCGGAGATCCCAAAAAGATCAACCCCCTGCAGCCCGCCGAGTTGGTTATCGATCACTCGGTTCAGGTGGACTACTTCGGTTCGGACGACGCCTTTGCCAAGAATGCCGAGATCGAGTTCCAACGCAACCAGGAGCGTTATAACTTCTTGAAGTGGGGGCAGAATGCCCTGGACGGCTTCAAGGTGGTGCCCCCCGATACGGGCATCGTGCACCAGGTCAATTTGGAGTATCTGTCGCGGGTGGTGTTCCCCAAATCCGTCGCCGGCACTACCCAGGCCTACTTCGATACCTGCGTGGGCACCGACTCCCACACCACCATGGTCAACGGCATCGGCGTGCTCGGTTGGGGCGTGGGGGGCATCGAGGCAGAGGCCTCCATGCTGGGTCAGCCGGTCTCCATGCTGGTTCCCAAGGTGGTGGGTTTCAAGCTCACCGGGGAGCTCAGGGAAGGCGTGACTGCCACCGACCTGGTCCTAACCATCGTCGACCGGCTACGCCGCCACGGGGTGGTGGGCAAGTTCGTCGAATTCTACGGCCCCGCCATCGGCTCTCTACCTATGGGCGAGCGCGCGACCATCGCCAATATGGGACCCGAGTACGGCGCCACCTGCGGGCTCTTCCCCATCGACCGGGAGACCCTAGATTACCTGCTTCTTACCGGACGCAGCGAGGAACAGGTGGCCTTGGTCGAGGCCTACGCCAAGGCCCAAGGGGTGTTTCACACGGTCTCGGTTCCCGCGGCGGACTACTCCGAGACCCTGGAACTGGATCTCGGCACCGTGGTGCCCTCGCTAGCTGGTCCTAAGCGCCCCCAGGACCGGGTACCGCTCACCGACCTAGCGACCCATTTCCCCAAGGCGCTGGCCACCCTCAAGCAGGAACGCAACATCCCCGACCTGGGACCGGCCAGGGCGATGATCGCGGGTCAAGAGGTCGAGCTCATCGACGGTTCCATCGTGGTCGCCGCCATCACCTCCTGCACCAATACCTCCAACCCCTCGGTCATGCTCGGCGCCGGCCTGGTGGCAAAGAAGGCGGCCGCCCGTGGTCTCAAGGCCGCGCCCTGGGTCAAGACCTCATTGGGTCCCGGCTCCCTGGCGGTGAGCCGCTATCTGGAACGCGCCGGATTAATTGGGCCCCTGAAACAGCTCGGCTTCCACAACGTGGGCTACGGCTGCACCGTCTGTATCGGTAATACGGGTCCCCTGCCCGAGCCGGTCTCCAAGGCCATCGCCGACAAGGACCTGTGCGCCGTGTCCATCCTGTCGGGAAACCGCAACTTCGAGGGGCGGGTCCATGCCGAGGTGCGCATGAACTACCTGGCTTCCCCGCCGCTGGTGGTGGCCTACGCCATCGCCGGGCGTATCGACATCGACCCCTACCGCCAACCGCTGGCCGAGGACCGGGATGGAAACCCCGTCTATCTCAAAGACCTCTGGCCGACCCAGGACGAGATCCGGCAGACCATCGCCGCCAACGTCACCGCCGACGAATTCAAGGCCGCTTACGTGGACGTCTTCGCCGGGGACGAACGTTGGCGATCGCTGCATGCCGCCACCGGCCAGACCTACGATTGGCCCGAGTCCACCTACATCCGCAAGCCACCCTATTTCGAAGGGATGGGCCTCGCCGTCGAAGAGGTGCCCGACATCCGGGGCGCCCGGTGCCTGGCCCTGCTCGGGGATTCCATCACCACCGACCACATCTCCCCGGCCGGCGCCATCAAGCCCGATTCACCCGCCGGCAAGTATCTGCTCGACAAGGGCGTGGCACCGCAAAACTTCAACAGCCTGGGCAGCCGTCGCGGCAATCATGAGGTCATGATGCGCGGCACCTTCGCCAATATCCGCCTGCGCAACCTGATAGCACCGGGGACCGAAGGCGGCGTCACCCGCCACCTGCCCAGCGGCGAACAGCTGTCCATCTATGACGCCGCCATGCGCTACCAGGCCGAGGGAGTGCCCGCCATCATCATCGCCGGCAAGGAATACGGCTCTGGCTCCTCCCGCGACTGGGCGGCCAAGGGTCCGCGACTGCTGGGCGTGCGGGCCGTCATCGCCGAGAGCTACGAACGCATCCACCGTACCAACCTGGTATGCACGGGGATCCTGCCGCTCCAATTCAGGGCAGGAGAGACCGCGGCCTCCCTGGGACTGACGGGACCCGAAATCTTCGACATCGAAGGCTTGGACAACGGCAACGCCAAGGAGGTCAGTGTGCGGGCGAGGTCAAGCGCCGGCAACGAAAAGACCTTCCAGGCGATTGTGCGTATCGATACCCCCAACGAGGCGGACTACTACCGCAACGGCGGCATCCTGCACTATGTTCTGCGCAGGCTTGCTGCATAGAAAATAACCGCAGAGGATTAAGAATACACTGGGCAACCCTCCGTGGTTGCCCGGTAGGCCTGGATTCTCAACCACGCTATCAATATAAAATTTACTACTATTTTACCAGGTCTATGGCGTATTGAAGACAAGCCCGAACATCGCCGATAATCAATTCAAGAGTTCGCTCCGCCCGCCCCGGTGAAACCCGCAGGTCAGGATGCCTTCCATTTTATGGAGCAACCAACGCTCGGGATCTGGTCCCTGGGTCCTGCACCGGTCTCAGCCACCTGCTTCATGGCCTCGAACAGGTCTCGACGCGCACCTTGCGGCGCCGATCCCTTGCGGCTCGCATCCAGCCTGCCCCGGTACTGAAGCCCTAGCTCGCTGTTGTAACCGAAAAAGTCCGGTGTGCAGGCGGCACCATAGGCTTTCGCGACCGCCTGGGTCTCGTCGAACAAGTAGGGAAACGGAAAACCAGCATCCTCGGCCACCCGCTCCATGTTGTCGAACGAGTCCTCCGGATAGTCCGTCGGATCATTGGACATGATGGCCACACAGCCGATTCCGTGGCCGGCCAGCTCACGGGCATCGCGCAGGATACGGTCGCGCACCGCCTTCACGTAAGGACAGTGATTGCAGATGAACATGACCAGTAAACCCTTCTCTCCCTTGCACTGATCGCGGGACCAGACCTTTCCGTCAACACCCAGGAGGGAGAAATCCGGCGCCGGCGTTCCAAAGGCGCATACTGGAGTTTGAAGTGTAGCCATCGATCGACTCCTAATGACGTCATTAAGGGTACGGATTGCAATATAGTACCGGAAGCGGGGGATAAAGCCAAACCTCAAGCCCAGGGCGAGCATAGGGTAAACAAAATATAGTATAAATCAATTTAGTTATGCTAAAAGCCGACCGCATAACGGGAGGCTTGAGGAAAGCCCCTATCTTTCAAAGATAGCTGTTTGGTTATAAAAACCTAAAACATTCGGCGCGGCTCAGGGGAGCGGGGTGTTGCGGGAGCGATCCTGTTTAACCAAACAGCTGCTTACCGATCGGATGTCGGGCTAGGACGCGATCCGACCAAGCGGCACACCGCGACTGCGGAGACGCGCCTAACCCGATCTACACTTAAACCTGAGATCCCGCCCGTGCAGGCCGCACGGAGGGGCATATGGGCGGACAGGTTGGGTTAGACGCCTTCTCAGGCCGCACTAAATAACGCCAGACAGTGCTGAAACACCTCGGGAAGCACGGCGTCGAACGCAACGTAACGCAACACGACGTTGGACGATGGGTTCCGTTTTATACTTTAGTCTTCATAACTGTTATTTTTCGGGATTTCTCATGTGTAAAACAATGAATTACGATCTTTGGTAGACATAACATGTAGTTTAGAAAACGCAGCATAACCAAACAGCGGTAGTAGTAAATTTTGGTAGTGGGAGCCAACGTGTCGGGCTAAGGCGCGATCGGCCTAGTCGCCGTGCTCCGGGATCGGACCGCGCGCCTGACCCGACTTACACCCAACGCGAGGTCCGCGCGGGAGGAGCATTGCGTGGACAGATTGCATCAAGACGCCGGCACCGGCTCCACCGGAGGTCGACAAGCTTTGCGCGTTGCAACACAACAGGTCCCAATCCCCCAAGCCGCGCCCAACGATTCAGGTTTGCTTTTAACCAAACAGCCTCTGAGATTGCTGTTTCCTGTGATGGGTGACCAGATCCGCCCTCGCCACTCCCGGATTGTCCTGGCGTCTTCGGCACCCGTGCGGGTGCCGGGTCTCAGTGCCCATCGTCCGGCGCGGGCTCGGGTGTGACCCCGGCGGATCCACCCGAGCTTTTCGGCGCCATCGTCGGCTCCGATGCCTGGCCGATCCTGCGCATCGGGCTGCAGGTCGCGTTCTTCCTGACGGTGGTCTACCTCATCAAGCTCAGCTTCGACTTGCGTGGCCTCATGGCGCTGCGGCACTTTGGCCGGTCCAAACGGTCTTTTCGCCTCTTTTTTATCGCCCTGACCCTCCTGTTTTCCTGCGTGCTCCTCTATCAGGCGACCTGGCAGCTGACCGGCCTGTTCCGGCCGCGCTTCCTCGCCTTCATGCAGGCCTACGACCGCCGTCAATTCAACCCCGCCCACCGCATCCGGCGCGGGCGGATCCTGGATCACCGCGGAGCGGTACTGGCCTTCAGCGAAAGGCGGGGGGAGCGGGTTCTCCGCCTCTATCCCTACGGACCCGCGTTTGCCCATGTGGTGGGTTACAGTGATCCCAAGTTCGGCGCCAGCGGTCTGGAGGCGGCCGCCAATGCCCATCTGAACGGGGCGATGGCTGGCAGTCTGCCGGCATGGGGCAAGTTGGGACACCAGCTGTTGACCCGCGACCGGAACCCCCGCGGTCAGGACCTTGCGCTCACCCTGGATGCCGAGCTGCAGCTGCTGGCGGTGCAACGGCTGGGCAGCAAACGGGGGGCGGTGGTGCTTCTAGATCCGAGAGATGGCGCACTCCGGGTATTGGTCAGCAGGCCGGCCTTCGATCCGAACCGGGTCAGCGCCGGCCTGTTCCGAACCGGCCACCCCGGAACCCCTCTGCTGAACCGGGCGACCCAAGGGCTCTATCCCCCCGGCTCCACGTTCAAGGTCCTTACCGCCGCCCTGGCCCTGGAGAAGGGATTCAAGGGGACGCTCGCTTGTCCGGCGGACGGCTATGCCACCTCCTCGCGCTACCGCAAGATCCGGGACCATGAGTACTATGCCGCGCGCAGGGCAGGGAGGGTCTGGAAGGGACACGGCAACCTCAATCTGGGCACCGCCCTGGCGAAGTCATCCAACGTGTTCTTTGCCCGGCTCGGCGTCGAGTATGGGCATGCCGCCTTCTTTCGCAACCTCGGGCTCTTCCACTTCGACCACCGGATTGGCCTGTACTCAAGCCCCTCCGGTACCTGGGCCATGAGCACTGGCCGCATCCCCGAAATCGCGACCTCCGATCAGTATGGCCTGGCGCAGGCGTCCATCGGTCAGGGGAAAATCCTGGTGACCCCGGCGCACATGGCCCTGATCACGGCGGCGATTGCCAACCGGGGGCTGGCAATGCGTCCCCGCCTGGTGGCGACCGATCCCCCCGTCCGACTCGCCCGTTTCATGTCCGCCGCCGGCGCCCGGCGGCTCGCGGGGATGCTGCGCAAGGTGGTTACCCAGGGGACGGGACGGAGTATAGACGGCGAGGGGCCGCCTATCGCGGGCAAGACCGGGACGGCGCAGAATCCCCGGGGCGCGGCCCATAGCTGGTTCATCGGTTTTGCCCCGGCGGACCGTCCTGCCCTGGCGGTAGCGGTAATGGTAGAGCACGGCGGTTACGGGTCCATGACCGCGGCCCCCATCGCTCGCGACCTGCTGGTACGGGCGCACGCGCTGGGGTGGTTGCAGTGACGACGGCCGCCGGAGAGCCCGGGGCGTGGGAGTTGCGGCGGCCGGAGCGGCAATTGCTAGCCGGTTGCCTGTTCCTGGTCGCACTGGGCTTTGCGATGGTTCTGGGCGCGGGTCTTGCGGCGGGCCGCCGGTTCGGCCTGTCAGATCTCTTGCCCCTGCTCACCTATGCGGCGAGCCTGGCAGTGGTCCATCTGACCCTGGTGCTGTTCCGATTTTGCGGTGATCAGTTGTTGCCGGTCGCCGCCGCCTTTCTGTCCGGGATCGGACTGCTCGCCCAGTACCGGCTGGGCGCCTTCGACGGCGCCGATCCGTGGGCGAGCGTGCGCTTCATCTTTCCCGGCGGGGTCCTGGTCATGCTGGTAGTCTGTATCGCCGGGATGCGGGGGCGCTACCGGCGGCTCGCCGCTTGGCCCTGGCTCTGGGCGGGACTCTCGCTGCTCCTCCTGGCGGGCGTACTGATCACGGGGCAGCGATTCCGCGGTGCTGTTTATGCAATGGGCTTCATGACGCCCACCGAGCTGCTCAAGGTAACGGTGCTCCTGTTCCTGGCCGGACTGGTCGACCGGGATGCCAAGGCTTTGGGCAACTGGGAGCGCCCGTGGCTGGTACCGCCGTTCAGGGCGCTGCTTCCCCTGCTGGGATTCTGGGCGCTGCTGGCAGGATTGCTGTTTCTGCAGCGGGACCTGGGGATGTTCGTCATTCTCAGCGTCGCCTTCCTGATGCTGCTGGTCACCGGCACCGCCCGCTGGGGCTATTTGATCTATGGTATCCTCACCGCGACGGGAGTGGGCTACCTGATGCTCACCCTGTTCGCTCACGGACAAAGACGCATCCTGGCCTGGCAAGCACCCTTCGACGACCCCACCGGCGCCGGCTGGCAGGTCCTGCAGGGCCTGTCCGGGATGTATTCCGGCGGGCTGTGGGGAGAGGGCTTCGGGCGCGGCAACCCGGAATATACCCCGATTGCCGAGTCGGACCTCATTTACTCGGTGATCGGCGAGGAACTCGGCTTTTTCGGCTGCGCGGCGGTGGTGGTGTTCTACCTGATCCTTTTCGGGCGCGGGCTGCGGATAGCGGGCCGGACCGGTCCCGCATTCGGGATGCTGCTGTGCCTCGGACTGACGACGGTCACCGCGACCCAGACCTTCCTCAATATCGGCGGGGCCGCCAAGTTCATCCCCCTCACCGGCATCACGCTCCCCTTCATCAGCCAGGGTGGAAGCAGTTTGCTCGTCGCCTTTCTCAGCCTAGGCTTGATCCTGGCGATCTCGGACGGAGAGGTCACCAAGACGCCCCCCAAGCGGAGCAAACCGAAGCGCCGCCGGGGGAAGGCAGGCCCTTAAATCCGCCCGAAAACGTGGCCTTGGCACTCCTTCTCTGATAGCTACCAGTCGCCAGCTACCAGCTGCCAGCCGTGCCCTCCCACTCATAAAACCCAACGCGTGCAGGCCAAGCGTGTCAACCTCGGCATCGATCGCCCGCACCGGATTTAGTCGCGCCAACGTCGTCTTCGAGGCGTGGCGGTAGCAGAACTTTCTGGGTACGGGCGAAGCCTTGCTTGTAACGTCTCGCCATGAATGTCAGCCTATTGGATCGACCTCGACCGGTCACTTACGCTCGCCACAACCAAAGGCGAATTCTCTCATAATCTCTAGAGCCTGGGAGCCAGAGAAAAAATTTGAGCAGTGGTGGTCTTAATTGGTAGAAGGTAGGTTGGACCGCTGTGCAGCCCGGTAGACCTGGATGATCAACTACGTCATCAGTTAAAAACTTACCATTACCGGAATACTTAAACTCTGCTGAAAGAAAATCCTCTCTTAAAGTTATCTAGACTCTTTGCATTATCCGCACAGGTGCTTCAGGAGCTCTAGGTCACTGTTACGAGAAAGCTGGAGATATCGCTCGCGCCGGCATAGGCATTGGAATAGATTGACCAGTTCTCGAAATTCCCATGCGTCCCACTTAATTCAAGTCAAGTGAAGATTGGGGTGAAGGTTAGCAGTCGCTAATCCCATATTGGGACGGCGCCATAATTGCAACAGCCGAAGCTGTTGGTGCAATAAAGCTGTACAGCGAGGATCTCAATCATGGGCAAAAACACGGAATAGCGAAGATTATAAATCCTTTCATTGATGAACAGTAACCGTAAATCAATGGATTGATTATTTGCGGGCATTTGCGGCTAAATCCTTTGCGAAGTTCCTGCTCGCTCTTTAGTTATCGGTTGTTGAGAGCTTCCGTACTGGCCCCCCAACGGTAGCGGAAAATCCATGTGTGACGGGTATTTCTTGTGGGGTAAGATGGAGTGTCGAGCTGTCCGCCGCATATGGCCTGGTCGCAACGACAACGAACGATCACGAGCGAGGGGGAAGATGAGGTCGTTTCTCCGGGAGATATTCTCGCGTTTCGGAGGAGCCTTCAAGTCTTGGGACGACGAGGAGGCTACCGAGCCGTCCTGCAGCGGTACCCTGGGGCAAGCGGTCGAGCATGTGGTAGACCGGACCTACAGCCGTCTGCGTTTTCTGTCCGGTTATTCTCGGCGTCTGAGAGCACCGGTCGCGACGGCTTTCCACTATATCGGCGAGCTTGTGGAAGGGGTTCCCGAGGCCATTCTCTGTAGCCGGGCTGCGTTCTCCGAGGATCCCCGGGTCAACGCCTTTTTCGCCGATCCCCACCACCTGCAAGAAGTATTCAGCCGGAGCGCGGAGGTCCATGAGCTGCTGGAGGCCAACCCCGAGGCCGAGGAATGTTGGGCGCTCCTGTGCATGAGAATAGAAGAGCATCGGCAGCTGGGGGTGTCATTGGTCGGCGACGCGGTGCGGAAAGATGTCATGCAGACCACGGTTAACTTTATTGATCACCAGGTCCTTTCTCCCGCCACCAGCGAGACAGGGGCCAGGCGTTCGCTCAAGTGCTGCATCTTCGACGGATTGCTGGCGTACATCCGCAACCGGGTAAGGGAAGAGCAAATCAGGGTCACCGAGCTGGAGAATCACCGCAATTTTCTCGTTACCCGTCTGAACCGACCTGCCTCCGAAGACGACGGCGAGTCTCGCCGGGAGCTGCAACGGGAGTTCGCGGAGATCGACGAGACGCTCATGCGGGAAATCCCCCGGTTGGCGTCCCTGGAGTCCCGTTTCGATCTGGTAGCCGGCGTGCTGGGGAACCCAGATCAATACGCCGGCGGGCACCTGAGCTCCCTTCATCTGAGTCGCATGGGGATCAAGTTGGACGGCAATCGGACCGACACCGGCAACGAGGTTCCCCTATTCGAGATCCGGGTTGCTGGTCAGGGCACCAGAATCGGGGCCCTAATACGTTTCCCCCGGAGCGAACTCTTGCCGCGGCAGGACCTGGTCCGCAAGGCCGTTCTCTTCCTTACGCTTTGAGGCCGGTTGTACCCGTCTCCGTCCGGCTCGCCGCCCCCGGAGGGGCACTTAGGTTCGAACCGCGATACGGAATTGCACTGGCCGGGATGATAGACTGGCACGCTCGTAGATAATCCCAATAAGGTGGTGTTCTACGTAGTGCGAACCGAGCAATCCACGCGGCATCTTCGATTTGGACGGGGACCTAAAACATAACCATGACACCGGAAGCGGTTTTCCTTCTCATCGGTTTCCTTCTCGGCCTGTTCGGAATATTGGCCATCGCCATTGGGGTAGTGGCGGCGATTCTGATCGGAGAGGGAGAGGTCAGGCTCATCGACACGCCGACCTTGCTCAAGGATACAAAGGTCCCGTTCGGGGGGGAGAGAAAATATGAATAGACTTGGGCCCGCGATGCGTTTTCGGGGAGCCCCGCATCTTCCAGGATACTCTATATAGAACCGGATCCTTTCCGTACCTGGTCGGTCCGAATGCGAGGGTTTTTTACCATGTCGCTGCAACCCGTGATTCTTTCTGGTGGGTCCGGAACCCGTCTCTGGCCCCTCTCCCGGGAGGCCTACCCCAAGCAGTTCCTGTCCCTGACCGGCAGGCATACCATGCTCCAGGAGACCGTCAGACGACTCGACGGGATCGAGGTGGAGCATCCCCGCCAGGCTATCGGTCTGCTCGATCCCATCGTCGTCTGCAACGAGGCCCACCGATTCCTGGTCGCCGAGCAACTCCGCCTCCTGGATCGCCGGCCGGCTGCCATCATCCTCGAGCCCGAGGGCCGCAATACGGCGCCCGCCCTGGGCCTCGCGGCCGCGGCGGCGGTGGACGACGGCCAAGACCCGGTATTGCTGGTGATGCCCGCCGACCACGATATCCGCGACGGGCGCGGATTCCGACAGGCGGTGGCGGACGGCTATGTCCTGGTGCGGCAGGGTGCGGTGATCACCTTCGGGATCGTCCCCGATAAACCGGAAACGGGCTACGGCTACATCCGTCTGGGCGCTCGTTTTCCGGCTCAGGGGGCCGTGGGTGAAGCCTGTATCCTCGACGCCTTTATCGAGAAGCCGGATGCGGCTACCGCCGCGGGTTACTTACGCAGCGGCGACCACCTCTGGAACAGCGGAGTCTTCATGATGAAGGCCTCGCGCTGGCAACGACTGCTGGAGCGTTTCCGACCCGATATCGCCGCGGCCAGCGAAAAATCTTATCGTGGAGGGGCATCGGACGGGGACTTCCGGCGCCTGGACGCGGATGCCTTCCATGCTTGCCCCGGCGATTCCATCGACTATGCGGTCATGGAGCAGCTGGCTGGGGATGCGCCGGATGGGGACACATTCGCCCTCGTGCTGCCGTTGAACGTGGGCTGGTCGGACGTGGGCGCCTGGTCTGTTCTCTGGGAGGTCAGCGCGCGGGACGCTGCCGGCAATGTGCTCGACGGCGATACCTTTGTCCACGACGCGTGCGACAATCTGCTGATGGCCCAGCATCGCATGGTGGCGGCCGTGGGCGTGAACAACCTGATCGTGGTGGAGACGCCGGACGCGGTCCTGGTGGCGAGCAAGGAATCGGCCCAGGACGTCAAGGCCGTGACCCGGTTCCTGCAGCGCGAGCAACGCAGCGAGTATCGGCACCACCAGCGCATGTACCGGCCCTGGGGCAACTTCGACTCCATCGGCTTCGGCGCGCGCTATCAGGTCAAACGCCTGACGATTGATCCGGGCGAATCCCAATCCCTACAGATGCACCACCACCGGGCCGAGCATTGGATCGTGGTCTCGGGCACGGCGCGGGTCACCAACGGCGAAAAGGTCTTCCTGCTCACGGAAAACGAGTCCACCTACATCCCCATCGGTACCAGCCACCGCCTGGAGAATCCGGGGGCAATACCCCTGGAGATCATCGAGGTCCGATCCGGCAGCTATCTCGGCGAAGACGACATCGTCCGTTTCGAGGACGCCTACAATCGCAGGGAGGGCGAGACCTGACATGGGCTTCAAATGCGGCATCGTCGGTCTGCCGAACGTAGGCAAGTCGACCCTCTTCAATGCCCTGACCGAGACCACCGTCGCCGCGGAGAACTACCCCTTCTGTACCATTGACCCGAACGTGGGGGTAGTACCCCTGCCCGACGCTCGGCTCGACGCCATTGCCCGCATCGTGAGGCCTGCGAACGTCATCCCCACCAGCATCCAGTTCCTGGATATCGCTGGCCTAGTAGCCGGCGCCTCCAAGGGCGAGGGGTTGGGTAACCGGTTCCTGGCCAACATCCGGGAGACGGACGCCATCGCCCATGTGGTGCGCTGCTTCGAAAACGACGGCCTGGTGCAGGTCGCGGGCAGAGTGGACCCGGTGCGGGATATCGAGACCATCAACACAGAGCTGGCCCTGGCGGACCTGGAGTCGGTGGAGAAGGTCCTGGACCGAGCCGTCCGTCAAGCCAAGACCGGAGACAAAAAGGCCCTGCGATCCAAGGCCCTGTTGGAGCGACTGCGCGACCATCTGGACGCCGGCGGGGCAGCGCGTTCTCTGGCGCAGAGCGACGACGAACGCCGGGAGCTGCGCGGCCTGTTCCTGCTCACCGCCAAGCCCGTCATGTACATCGCCAACGTGGGCGAGGACGGCTTCGCGGACAATCCCCAGCTGGATACGATACGCAGGCTGGCGCGGGACGAAGGCGCCGAGACGGTACCTGTGTGCGCCGCCATCGAGGCGGAGGTCCTGGCTCTCGAGGCCGATGAATGCGCGAGCTTCCTCGCCGACATAGGGCTCGAGGAACTGGGTCTGAATCGGGTGGTACGCGCGGGCTACCGCCTGTTGGGCCTGGAGACCTTCTTTACCGCGGGCCCCAAGGAGGTACGGGCCTGGACCATTCCTCGGAATACCGACGCGCCCCAGGCCGCCGGCGTCATTCACACCGACTTCGAGCGCGGCTTCATCCGCGCCGAAGTGATTGCCTACGAGGACTTCATCGCCTGCAAAGGCGAGCAGGGGGCCCGCGAGGCGGGCAAGCTGCGCTCCGAAGGCAAGGACTATATCGTCCGGGACGGGGACGTGATCCACTTCCGGTTCAACGTCTGACTTGACGCTATGCCGCCCCGATCGCTAGTATCTGGCTCCCGCCCTGGCTACGTAGCTCAGTAGGTTAGAGCGCGGCACTCATAATGCCGATGTCGGTAGTTCGAGTCTACCCGTAGCCACCAGATACCGCAGCACCATGGGCCGCCGAGGGGCGGCTTTCTTTTTGCCGTCGATGGGGATGAACCAATGGCTAGCCCCGGCGCCGACCTCGCTACCTCCCCCTTCGCGCTCGATCGACCCCAAGACTACGCGCGGTGGCGGGAACGCAAGCTCAGTGAGTACCCGGCCCGGCTCGAAGACCTGCTCGTAGAGATCCGTGACCCGCACCGGCTGACGCCCGTCGAGACCGCGGCCCTGCGGGTCCGCTGCTGCCGCGCCAACATGGCGATCTACGCCAGCCCCGGCGGCAAAGACCCAGACAAGGAGCTCCCACGCCGGCTCGGCGCCCAGCTCGGCCTGACACGCTTGGATCACAACCTGGGCGCGGACCGGGACGCCATCAGCGCATTGACGGTCCGGTCCGATGCCCTGCACCGGGGCTATATCCCCTACAGCAACCGTCCGATCACATGGCATACCGACGGTTACTACAATCCCCCGAATCACCGGATCTTCGGGATGTTGCTGCACTGTGTCCAGTCGGCGGCAACCGGCGGCGAGAACCACCTGCTAGACCACGAGATCGCATACATATTACTGCATGACCGGAACCCGGAATTCGTCCGCGCCCTCATGCACCCACGGGCGATGACCATCCCGGCCAACAGAACGAACGGGGAGGAGTTACGTCCGGACTGTCCCGGACCCGTTTTCTCGGTGCACCCGGCAGGTCACCTGCACATGCGCTACACGGACCGGACGCGCAGCATTCATTGGCGGGACGATCCCCTTACCACCGAGGCCGTCTCCTGCCTCAAGGAGATACTGCATGGAAAGACCGCCTGGCACTTCTCGACCCGGTTGGAGGCCGGTTGGGGCCTGGTGACCAACAACACGCTGCACACCCGAACCGGATTCGAGGATGGCGAACATCCGCGCTTGCTCTACCGGGCACGCTACTACGACCGGATCTCCAATACCTGATGGAACGACGACCTTTCCGTGTAGGTTGCGTTAAGACGCTGGCACTGACCTGAGCAGACGATCAGCAAGCCTCTGAGCGTCGCAACGCAACAGGTCCCGGATTCAGAATCGCACCCGCAATACCTCCGGTTCCCTGAACCACGCTACCCAGCGTTATTTGGCGCTGCCCGAGGAGGCATCGTGTTGGGTCAAGGCGTATTCGACGGTATTTGTGTTCTTCGAGACTAGGCAGCGCGCCTAACCCAACCTGATTTGGGTCTCTTAACGTCCTGTATGGGAAAGCAGAAAAACAAATTATGTCAAGTGGTTAGCCTGCATCGCTCACCGCTAGTTTCGATTCTAGCCTCGAACCCAGGGCTAGGCAATTGGATGGCGAGTCATTGGTGAAGAATCACGATGCGGGCTTTCGTGGGAACCTAGACGCACCGAATCTTACACATACTGCGGATGATTCGTGCGCGATGTACACAGTGGATCGGGACGGTGCAAAAAGCGCCCGTCGGCGCTTTGCGAGTAAAGCCGTCGATCGGATTGACGCATCCAATGGGGATGGAGTGAAAGCTCAGGGAGCGCCGCCGCAGGCAGTGACGGCCTGGATCGCCCATAATGCCCGCACGAAGACGTGTGCGCCTGGGAAGCTCGCAGAGAAGGAGATACAAATCCGGCGGATGCTCAGACGCACCTGAACGCCGATCTAAAAGTCGAGTGCGGATGGTGCCGCACTGGGCCCGCGCGAGTTCTGTGTCCTTGAGTCCGAGGCGACGCAAGGCACAGAGCAGGACGTAGGCGAAGGAGCTGAAGTACAGCCGGATCTGGTTGGCGCGCAGGCTCTGGGTGCTGGTGCGATCGGCAAACAGGTCGAGCTATTGTTCCTTCAAGATGCGGTTTTCCATGTCACCGCGCGCGCAGTAGAGATCCTCGTAGAGGTGGCGGGCAGCGGCGTGCTCGGCAGAGACTGAGGTGACCACGAAGCGCGGGTTGTCACCCTTGGCCCAGCATTCGGCCTTGGCCACGACACGGCTTGCACGGCTCCAACTGTCTTGAGTCTGGTAGCGGAATTCACAGAAGACTCGGCTGGGCTCGCCTGTGTGTAGGAAGCAATGGCGGGCCTTCCCTCCGGGCCAGCAAACTCATCTTCAGCAAGCGTGAGTTCTTGGTCAGTCCGAGGATGAAATCGACCTGGTGCTTCACGGCAGAAGCCGGAATCGCCGCGGATAATGATCTTGGTGTCCGGCCACTGGGCGCGGATCTGGCTGACAATCCGCTCCAGCTCGGCGACGCTGCCGGCCGAGTCATCGATGTTGGCGGGCACAGCAGATGCTCGCCGCTGAAGATGTACAGCGG
>Ga0209052_1000120_pt1 | contig 33603 bp, 24 predicted proteins | sample WorMetHEROISLAND_2_FD_187409 | JGI IMG/M metagenome (GOLD analysis project Ga0209052, IMG submission 187409) | Marine gutless worms symbiont microbial communities from Max Planck institute for Marine Microbiology, Germany - Olavius sp. 4 HERON... | ecosystem: Host-associated > Annelida >...
GGGGAATGAGAAAAATTAAATGAAAAGTTTTTCCTGATTGATTTGAATAAAATGGTAAACTTTTACCGGTGGCATTGGTATCGATCTGCACCGGTGATATTGGTTCGGAATTAAATCGGTGGTCCCACCTCCACCCTGAGTACCATTCCTAAATTCTCTTGAATCTCTATTATTAGGCAGCAAGCCATTTATGAAAATGGGTAATTCCATAGGGAAGACCTAAAATGGGGGGGCATAACAAAAAGTTATAGTTTGGATACGAAGATGTATTTCTTTTCACGTAGGAAACGAATTATCAACAAACGTTATTCAATATCCCTGATAAATCATTCGGGTTAAAGGATATCGCTTCATGCCAGGTCCCGAAACCACCGTGATTGTTCACCGCCTTTATCCATTCCTGCAAGTATGCCCTTTTTGTGCGGGAAAGGTCAGAATCCTGACCTTTGGTTTCCAGAATGAGAAAATCACCGTTTTGTAATTTGATAATAAAGTCGGGATAGTATTTACGAACAACACCCCTGTAATTATATAGAATGGTGAACCCCAGGTGATCGTTCTTGACCCATGCTCCCACCTGCTCACTTTTATCAAGCCGGTAAGCTTCGTTCGCCTCCCATGTGCTATCCACCACCTCAAAGTTAATGTGCGATTTCACCGTATACTCGCATGGTTTGCTTGTATACCATGTCCTCATTCTACCGGTACTTCTGATTGGATTTTCACTATCGAATACTGGAACGACTTTATTTGTGTTTTCTGCCCTCAGTCCATTCCAGACATGTTGAACTATTCTGTTTATATTGAGCAAAATCAGCACTCTGTGTCGAAGCGGATCACTGCTGAAAAGATCATCCTTTATGACAATTTTGTCGCTCTGGATGAAACCGTCAACCAGCCTTATTATCTGAGCCAAAAAAAGGCCTTCCGACCCTTTCCACGCAGGCTTTTCGCTGTTGTAAATCCGTTTTGCTGTTTCAAAAACAATTGTCTGTATTCTGAATTTTTCTGCTATTTCTTTTAGGTCAATTTCTGATAAAGCAGCAGGATTTGGTTTACCGGCAATTATAGCAGCCATTTCGGCCTGTGTTACGCTTTCGTAAGGATCCAGATAAATCGGTTTTACTTCATCAAGATGGAGCTCAGGATGATATACATGATCTACCCGTATAATGTTTGGCCAGGTGATTTCAAATTCCTGCTTTTTAGGATCAGGCTCAATTGCTGTCTTAGGCTTGGGAGGCGGCGGTGGCGGGCCTTCTCCTCCTTCATGCGGTAGAAAGGTAAAAGGGACGCCAAATATATTGACATATTCTGCTTCAAACAACCCATCTTCCCCAACCTCATAACTTGTTCGCCTGAGTCCCCGGCCAACGACCTGTTCGCATAGAAGCTGGCTTGAAAATGCCCGCAGCCCCATGATATGAGTGACTGTTTTGGCATCCCACCCTTCGGAAAGCATTCCCACTGAAATTACCTTTTGGATTTGTTCTCCTGGTTGACCAATCTTTCCCACCGTGTCAACCTGTTGCCGCAGGAGTTCGGCTTGTTGTTTTTTGGTCAGTTTAATCTTGCCAGATTCGTCAGGAGCAAAATCAATTGGAGTGCCTTCATCGGAACTTTCAGCCATTTTTAAAACCTTGCTGTCGATATGGAGCGTCTTTTCCGGATTGCAAAGTTCATCAATCAGAATTTGCTTGTGATCGAAGCTGTACCTGACCCTCGCTGATGTTTCAGTCCGGTTGGCAACGGTAATCATCACCGGAGGAATGGTGTGCCCAGCCTTCTCCCAATCTTGCATTGTCTCCAACCAGTCTTTGCCCAGCAAATAATAGGCATTGGAAATTAGGTCAGGCAGCGGCTCTGTCTCTTCTGCTTTTCGGTTGATATCGTCCTTAACGTCCGGGTCCATGTAAATATGATAGAGACGGGATTTCAGTTCCTGTGTCCTTTTGCTGTCATCACGAATAACAACCCTCGGTGTTTTAACCAGGCCAGATTCAATGGAATCGTTCAGACCAAAATCGCTTACAATCCATCCATACAGGGATTCTTCTTCCGCCTTTTTGCCGGACGGTGCAAAAGGTGTCGCTGAAAGATCAAAGCAGCGCATAATACCTCTGCTTTTGTGCAGTCTGTCCAATCCCCCAATCCAAACGGTGGCTTCTTCTGCGCTATCCTTCATGTCTCTCTGGCGCATGTATTTTCCCCTGGCTTCCACATTGATTCGCCAGGCGTGATGCGCCTCATCGTTAATAACAATGAGATTTCGGCTGTTTGCCATATCGCCCAGAACCTGACGGGTATAGGCCTCATCGCTTAACACGCCACGCTTATCTACGCTCTTTTTCTTTTGGACCTGCTCCTCGCTTTCCCACGACAGTTTATGCCAGTTGATTACCTTGATACGTCCCTGCCTCAACCGTTCCATTAAACCTTGAGGAACAATATTGAATTCTTCATAATAATTATCATCATCATTGGGATTTAATACCGATAAACGATTTTTTACGGTCAGGCCAGGAGCCACAACAAGAACATCTTTGGCAAAGCGTGAATCCTGCCGGTTCGTGACTTTGTTCAGCACCTGCCAGGCAATAAGCATAACCATGATAACTGTTTTGCCAGTGCCAGTGGCCATTTTGCAGCACCAGCGAGAAAAATCACCGCCGTCCCCCTGGATATCAATACCCGTCTTTTCCGCTTCGGGCGCTTCTGTCAGCCAGATCAAGGTTTCTATGGCTTCCAGTTGACAAAAGAAAAACCGTCTGATTTTTCGTTCCTCTGGGTCCTGCCAGTGATGGAGTAGTCGGCGGGTGATGCCGGAAACTCCCGGATAGTCATTTTCCCGCCAGGATTTCACACGAGGACGAATTTTATTGACCACTTCAATCGGCACAAAGATTCCTGGATCATCAAATCCCTTGCTTTCCGGTGTTGCGACAATATATCCGGCAGGCCTGCGTCCCTCAAGTTTTTCAAATGATCTATGCTCCCGGTCATAATGCCAGTAAAATTTCGGTTGTTCATAAGGAGAATTTATGATGAGTTTGTCTATCTGTTTCATTCCTCCCCCTCAGGCAACGAAATGACACGAAGGCTTTCAATGCCCCGGTCGTCAATGATTTTCACGGCGATTTTGGCGTTGTCCCCCTTTCCAAAAGGAAGCGAGATCGTACCCTTGAAGGCTTCTATTTTTTTCTCGTCAATTTCAGCTTTCAGATTTTTTCCCAATCTGTTCCAACCTTCTTTCGCTCCGGCCATGGGGAAGAATACTTGGGATGGGAATAGGCTTCGGTCATCATAGTTGGTATCCAGAAGCCACATGGCGATGTTACCTTTACCGCCTGAATCCACGTTGCCTGTTTTTGGGTTATAATAATCAAAACCGAGCACCTCTATCTGATATTTTCCTTTATCTGTACCTTTGGCAATGGTTCTGATTTCCACATCAGGCTGACCAATAAGCCAGAAGCTGTCATTTCCAGAGCGCTTTTTCTTCAAATCTTCGGTGAACAGGTCGGCGTTCATCTGCACTTTCAAAAGCCGCATCCCTGCGATTTCGGGTTTCAGTTCGTCAATATCCTTGGCCGCCTCGTCATCAAACTGAAAGGCACAAAAAAGAAGAATATCCGGATTGAAAGGCCTTGCTTCCTGCCAGGCGTTTTCCACCATGCGCTGTTCAAGAGGCGCATGCTCAGGTCCGAATACCACGAATACCTTCTGTGGCTTGTCTTCCCTAGTTTCTGCATCACACTGAATCCACCGGGTGCCACTCATAGGTTCAATACGAGCAAATTCCAGTTTTTTGCCACCTTTTGCACGAACACCTGTCTTTAAAAGTTCATCCCGCCATTTTGACTGACGCAGTGTTTCGCCGGAGCGGGCCACGCTCTCGCCCGAACCCCCCTGGTTTTCCTTTTCTAACTGTTCCAGAGACATGGCCCGGAGCGAAGGAACGGCCTCAACCGTAAATGGGCCTGTGATACGGGTTTTCTTTGTGTCAACTTTGGGTTGATCGAACAGTGTTTCCGTTTTGGTAGGCTCGTTGTTGGCAATGGATTTGAGGGTAATATGAGGTACGGTTTTATATACAAACCCGCTTCCCACACCTTCTTGCGGATATGCAAGCTGGTAATAATCATAATTGGCGGTCATGAGTCTTTGCTTGGCGAGGGTGAGTGCAACACGTGATGTATCGCAGGTGATCCAACGCCGGCCCCATTGTTCGGCAACGTAAGCTGTGGTACCGCTGCCGCACGTAGGGTCAAAAACCAAGTCGCCGGGAGCAGTGGTCATGAGGAGACATCGTTCGATAGCATTTGTTGAGGTTTGGACTACATAAATTTTTCCTTCAATTCGATTTTGTACTCCACCGATATCCGTCCATAGATTATTAATTGGATACACAGGAAAATCATCAATAAATCTTAAAAATCTTGGGGAGTTCCCTTGTATTACAAGTCGTTTAGCTTCGATCAATCTCTTTATACCATCGACCGTAGTCTTCCAATGCATACCTTTGGGTGGTTGGTAAATATTACCGTCATATTCAAAAGTCGATTCTGATTGAGTTGGACCTTGCGAAGTCAAAGAATCGACACTTACAAGTTTATCAGCAGGCCACCAATTTTTTGGTATGTTTGAGTATGTAGATACAGGCTTGTACTTAGTAGCACCTTTTTCCCCTATGAGTTTAACATTATAAAGTTGATTATATTTTACTTTTGTCTTTTCTTTGGCATACCAAACAATGTAATCACCAGCCCTGCTAAGGGTTAAAGAGGCAAAACCGCTGGTTGTTGAAAATGAAATGAGGCTAACAAAATTAGCCGGTCTAAACACCTCATCCATTAATTCCCGCACATGATGTAAATTCTCATCGGAAATCTGCACAAAAACGCTTCCGCTTTCATTCAATAGTTCACGTGCCATCAGTAGCCGGTCCCTTAGATAGGTCAGATATGAATGTATTCCCAGTTCCCATGTGTCTCGGAAGGCTTTAATCATTTCGGGCTCTGCGGTCAGGTCTTCGTCTTTGCGGTCTTTCACATCCCGCTTGTTCACAAATGGCTGGAAGTTGGAGCCATATTTAATCCCGTATGGCGGATCTATATAAATCATTTGCAACTTGCCAGCCATGCCTTCTTTTTCAATCAGTGAATTCATCACCAGCAATGAATCTCCGGCTATCAGCCGATTGCTCCAGCCCTCTTTGTGTTTATAAAATTCAATGGCCTCCCGCAGCGGTTTTGTATCTGATTCAAAAAGCGATATTTGTTTGTAACCGGTCTCTTCTTTCTGTACTGTTTCAATAATCGTTTTTGGATCGATCCTTTCATGCACATGCAAACTACAGGTTGAAACTTCAAAAGATGTGTGTTCGGCCTTTCCCGCCCAGTGCAATTGCGGATCAAGGTGCGGGTCATATTCGTAAGTCTTTGTTGAGGTTGAATATGGTTCGGTGTTTTCAGACACCAAACCAACAGGCGGATTATTCAACCGTTTCTTATCTGTATGACCATACTGTTCGATATTTTTTTTCGCCTTCTTTTTTCTGGCCATAAATCACCCCTGTTTTGTGCCGGTATGAAAACTTAATTAAGCAAACGGGTTTATATTAGCAAAGATTGGAAAAACGACCTGTCCCCAGGAGAAAACTATTAAATAATCGAATAAATTAAATATTTTGTCAATATCCTAATATCCAGCCGATACAACAAAATATTTCTAACTTACCGAAATTGCGCAAAAATAGGTTGACACGCAACCGGGTCACCGTTGGTCAACAATACTGTCAGGCGGCTGGATTCAAGGCTGGTGAAAGAATTGCTATCGAAGTTGAAAAAGGGAGGATCGTTCTGATTATGAAATGAAACAGACTTCACCTGAAGCAAAATGTTCATGTGAAATAAGGTTTTGTACCAGTTTTCCAGCGAACTTTCGGCTCATTTTTAAGAGCTTTATAAATTTCTTTTATCTGATTATAAGTCACAGGCTCGTCTTTTCCGTGGGCTATTTTACCGATATGCGGATCATCTTGATGCTCCATTTTGCCGAACCAAATTGTTTCATTCACATATGGTTCCAGAGTATAAAAAAGTTCAATAGCGGTTTCAGCATTTAGCATAGGCTCTACGGATACAGATGTCGTATAGTTTTCGTTAAAAGCATATTTAAGCGAGTCAAGACGTTCTTGAAATCTGGGTGCCCCGGGTTCCCATTGTTTCAAATCAGAGTCAAGCAGGCTGGTGATTGTAAATCTGTAAATTATTTGATCCCGATAATGTCGGAAGTTGTCAACGATTTCTTTTGTAACGGCAAGATTTGGTTTAGTGACTATTAGAACTTGATTGCCAGACCTGAGCAGACTGGACAATACAGAATAAGCCCACTGCCGATTCCTCACTGTTATATCGTGGCTGCTTGGGAACATTACAGTTTCGCCATAATTCCTGTGGCGTTTTCTAACGTCTTTGAAGCGTGTTTTCGGAATACTCCATTCGCCGGGTTTAACATTATTGCGCATAAGCTGCATACCCTTGGCATAGCAGTATTTGCAATCGTGCTCACAACCTGTTTGAAAGTTGATCCTGATTTTTGACCAATCTTGATATTTTTTCATTATGCCCGCTGAGGTCATTTAGGGGGGTTTTGTTAATTCCATAGATGGCACGATCAAGACGGGTCGAATAAATTGACCCGTCTTATTCTTTTCACTTCATATTTCAAACCATTTATCAGGCAATAATTCCTTTACTATGCCACGCTTTCTTTCTTCCTTTTGATGTTTTTCGAAAGTTTTAGTTGAAATCTCCCAAGCTCTGACTGCGTAATGTTCATCATTACTAGGCCAATGGAATAGTTCTTCATATGTTGATAGTTCACTTGGCTGTTCGGCAACAATTGAAACAAAGCGAACAGAAAGCTTAAAAGATGATTTACAATCTTTACATTGTATCCATACTATCCCTTTAGTTCTTTTGTCGTTGCGGGGATTTGACACAACATAAAAAGTTTTACCAAGTTCTCCCCGATTTTGCGAGCAATTAACACAGAACCCGTTAATCAATCTCCCGGCAAAATATTTTTGTATTTTTATCATTTTATTGTTTAGTTCATTTCCCTATTCAAAAGATACATTGCTTCGACCATATGGTCATCAGCGCAACTTTCACAGATGTCATGATATTTACCGTTTTCATCAAACACAAACAAGGCCCAAGGTACACCGGGATTGAACCTAATACCACATTGACAACAGGACAGTTTTTTGCCCATAATGTTCCCGCCGATATAACATTTCATAGTTATCTCCTTGTATTTTTTGGTTATATCGGCATAATTGGTTTTCAACTTTAGGATTTAGTACAAATGTAATGATCCATGTAATTTTAGTACGATCAAACAATCCGTACCAAATCAATAAAATAGATATAATATTGTAATTATTGATGATTCAGAAAGTTAATTTTTGATAGACATTCAATGTTGGACGTTCGATGTTCGATGTTCATTAGTTTTTTTATGATCAGACTGGACGCTCGCGGCCAGCGGCTACCGCTTATATGAAACTACGAAAAATCTATCTCACGCAAAGCCGCAAGGACGCAAAGGAAAAATTTAATATTATAATTTATCTCGGCGCCTTGGCGTCTTTGCGTGAAAATAAGCAGTTTCTTTTCCGATCAAACCGGTTGTCCTTTTGCCGGAGGCGACGCTAATATCGAACAATAGGAGGTTGCATAAGTGGAATACAGATTACTGGGAAGAACCGGACTGGAAGTATCCTGCATCGCTTTTGGAACAGATAATTTCCTCGATCCAACCCCCGAAAGGGAATCAACCGAGATGTTGAACCGCGCCCTGGATGCCGGTGTCAACCTGCTCGACACTGGTGACGTTTATGCGGGCGGCGAGGCGGAAAAGATGATCGGTCGAGCGCTAAAGGCCAACGGCCGCCGCCACGATGTTCTGCTGTGCACTAAAGTAGATCACGGTATGAGCCAACCAGGGATTTCACTGGATGATTATATTCCGCAGTTCAAGCCGAACAGCCACGGGCTTTCCCGCCACAATGTCATCCGGGCCTGCGAAAATTCTCTTAAAAGCTTTCAGACCGATTACATCGATATCTATCTCGTGCACCGCCATTCACCGGAAATACCGATGGATGAAACCTTGCGGGCCCTCGACGATCTGGTTCGCCAGGGCAAGATCCGCTACATCGGCTGTTCGACCCACCCAACCTGGGCCATTATGGAGTCATTCATGGTCAGTCAGCAGTTAAACCTGAACCGCTTCGTTGTCGAAGAGCCGCCCTATAATCTTCTGGACCGCCGGATCGAAAACGAGCTTATCCCCATGGCCCAGAAGTATGGGATGGGCCTTATCACCTGGGTGCCCATGGCCATGGGCGTGCTTGCCGGTCGATATAAAGATGCCAAGACTTTTCCCAAAGAGTCGCGGGCGGCCTACCGGGGCGGTTTCTATAGAGACCGGGTGACCCCGAGAGGCGTCGAAGTCGGAATAGAATTCGCCGAAATTGCCCGGCGGATAGATATCTCCCCCGCCCAGCTTGCGGTTCTATGGTGCAAGGATCAACCGGGAATTACAGCACCCCTGATGGGCCCGCGCACTCTCGCGCAGCTCGAAGAGATTCTGCCGGTTGCCGAAATGACCCTCGATGACGAAACCCGGGCGGCATGCGACGAGCTCGTGCCGCCCGGCAGCGTGGTATCGGATTTTCACAACACCGCGCCCTGGATGAAGATGAAAGTTCTCTGAATTATTAAGATTGCTTGGCCGGTTTTGATCACCAAAGGAGGACCGCCCACTGCAACGTTAGCGCTAATAAAGAGCCAGCATGGGAAAGTCATGCTGATGCGTTGAGATTGGGTATGGAGGCGGTTTTATATTTATCAACCAACACAGAAAGGGAGGAACCGGATGAAACAGACCAAACTGACAACCGTTCTCATTGTGGCAATCGCATTTGGATTTATGTTTTTAAGCGGGATACCGGGGGTGGAAGCAAAAAAAGTTGTTATAAAGTGCGCCCATAACGGTAATGCGGCCCATCCCTACCAGAAAGGCTATGAGAAATTTAAAGAAATTATCGAGGCCAGATCAAACGGGGAAGTCGAAGTACAGATTTTTCCGAATGCGCAGCTCGGTTCTGAAGAGGAAGTCAACCAGATGATAAAAATGGGAACCGTCGCGGTCAACACCGCTTCAACCGGCGGCCTGGCAGATTTTGTCCCGGAGATCGAGCTTTTCAACCTGCCGTTTATCTTCCGCGATCTGGACCACTTTTACAAAGTGGTGGACGGCCCTGTCGGTAAAAGAATCGGCAAGTCAATTGAAGACCGGCTCAACTGCGTATTCCTGGGCTGGTGGTACAGCGGAATCCGCAACGCCTGGAACAACAAAGTCGTGATCAAGTCGCCGGCCGATCTCAAGGGCCTGAAAATCAGGACCATGGGCAGCCCCATATTTGTCGATACCTGGAACGCACTGGGCGCTCAGGCGACGCCCATGGCCTTTGGCGAGCTCTACACCGGGCTCCAACAGGGGGTCGTGGACGGCGCGGAGTGCGACATGGTGGATCTCTGGGTCGAAAAATTCTACGAGGTTACCAAATACGTGTCCTTTACCAAGCACATGTTTCTTGCCAACGTGCTGATCATGAGCAAAAAGCATTATGACAAATTCTCTCCGGGCATCCAGACTGCCATCTGGGAGGCCGCGGAGGCCGCGAAAATGGCTGAGCGCAAGGCGCTGGAAGATATGACCAATTCGCTCCAATCCCAGCTTGAAGGCAAGGGGCTTGAATTCTACAATGTGGACCAAAAGCCGTTTATGGACGGCGTTAAGGGCGTTTACGAGAAAAACGCCGAAAAAGTCGGTGGAATGGAACTGGTCGAGATTGTTCAAAACCAGTAATGTTAGGCATTCGGGTATAGGGATTTCCCGCCGGGGAAATCCCTATACCTATTCTAATGCGACACCCTGCCGCAGGAGGGAGACATCCATATGAGCGACGATTACAAGTCAAATCCGGCCATCTGGTTTTTGATGCACCCTTTGGAAACCCTGCTCTGCCTGCTGATGGCGGCCATCGTCGTGGTAACGTTTGCGCAGGTTGTATTTCGCTATGCCCTCGAAAATCCTCTCTCATGATCGGAGGAAACAGCTCGATTTCTCTTTATGTGGCTCACCATGCTCGGGGCGGCCTATGCTTTTAAATTAAAGTCCCACTTCGCGCTGACATTCCTTACAAAGGGTTTGAGCGCGACATCGAAGACGGTTCTCAGCACTTTGATTATGCTGGTGCTGTCGGCCTTCCTGGTTGTTTTCATCTGGAAGGGCTTTTACCTAATCATTACGGTTGCAATCGATCAGATCGCACCGGCCACCCAGATACCCGTGGCGGTACCCTACCTTTCCGGACCCGTGGGTGGGATTTTAATGCTTTACTATATCATCCGCAATTGGTGGCAGGATCTTCGCAGCAGGCCCCGGCCCACAACCGAATAGGCGCCGCATGGGCCAGAGCAATTGCCTAGCAGTGAGATAGGGGGCAAACCCGAGGGTTTTTCAAGGAGACAATTATGGGCTGGATCTGTCTTATTGTACTGGTGATCTCACTGGCTCTGTCCTTTCCAATTGCCATGTGCCTGGGCGTTGCTTCTTTGGCCGGTGTGCTGTACACTTCTTCGGATCTTCTTGTTGTATTGCCGCAAAGATTTCTGGCCGGGATCGACTCTTTTCCACTGCTGGCGATACCGCTCTTTATTCTGGCGGGCCAGATCATGGGCAGGGGCGGGATCGCCCGCCGCATCGTGGATCTGGCGATGGTGTTCGTGGGAAGAATCCGCGGCGGCCTGGGCATGGTTTCGATTCTATCGACCATGCTGTTTTCCGGGATCTCGGGATCCTCCAGTGCCGATACCGCGGCAATCGGATCGATCACGCTGCCCGCCATGAAAGATAAAGGTTATCCCAAGCGCTTTGCGACGGCTCTGGTTGCAGCAGCCGGTGGAACCGCTTCGCTGGTGCCGCCCTCGATCGATTTTATCATTATCGGCGTGGTTGCCAATATCTCCATCGGAGGTCTGTTTGCGGCCGGCTTCTTACCGGGTGCTGTTAACGGCATCGCCATCATGACCCTGGTTTATTTTTATGGCCGCAAATTAAATCTCCCCCTCGAACCGTCGATTCCCTTCAAGCAAAAGCTATGGAAGGTCCTGGACGGCATGATTTCCCTGTTCATGGCGGTCATCATCCTCGGGGGCATCCTCCTGGGGATCACCACGCCGACCGAAGCTTCGGCCGTGGCGGTGGTATACGGTTTGATCGTATCCCTTGTATTTTACAAAGAACTCAAACTTTCCGATCTCCCGGGAATTCTGATGCGCTCGGCCCAGTTGACCGGCATTGTCATGCTGGTTCTCGGCATGGCATCTATTTTCTCCTTTGTGCTGACCTTTGAACGCATCCCGCATCTTATCGGTGAGTTTATTGTAAAATATTCCGGCAACTGGATTGTTTTCGTGGTTTTTGTCAATATCTTATTTTTGTTCCTCGGAATGATAATGGACGGCTTGGCCGCCCTGATCGTCCTAATGCCGATTATTGTGCCTGCGGCGGTCTCATTGGGAATGGAACCGATCCACATCGGGATCCTGTGTGCCAACAACATCGGTATTTCCATGATCTCACCACCGGTCGGCGTGTGCCTGTATGTCGCCTGCGGTCTGAGCAATCTATCCATTGAAGATGTCATTCGCCCCCTGATTCCTTTTCTGCTGGTTCTCCTGGGGACGTTGATTATCATCAGCTATGTCCCGTCGATTACCTTAATGCTGCCGCGCCTCTTGGGGTATGTCGCCGGATAGGCATCCAACCGGTTTGCCTTCAGTTCGTGGTGAGGATAAAAAACGTAACATCATGAAAAGGGCTTTGATGAAAAGATGAAAAAGACACCCCATCCGCAGCCCCTTGACGCCAATACTTACCCCAGGCAGTCGGGCATCGCCACTTTTTTTCGACTGCCGTATATAGCCGATGCCAGCCAGCTTGACATTGCCCTGTTGGGTATCCCCTTTGACGGCTGCTCGGCCTACCGTGCCGGCAGCAGAATGGCTCCACGCGAGATCCGCTGTATGTCCGCGGGCGTCAGACCCTATAACGACGCCCTCAAACTAAATCCATTCGATAAACATCGCATAGGGGATTTCGGGGACCTCAGCACCGACCCTTATTCCATTGAGAATACATTCGCGCGCATCGAGAGTGCCATGGACGGCCTGATGGATGCCGGAGCAATACCGGTATCGATTGGCGGCGATCATTCGATCACCTATCCCGTGCTCAAATCACTGGCCAAAAGGCATGGACCTCTGGCTTTAGTTGATATCGACGCCCATCCCGACACCTGTGATACCCAGGCCGGGCATCGATTTGGAAACGGAACCCCGTTTCGGCGAGCCCTCGAGGATGATCTGATTATCGCGTCAAAGGTAATTCAGGTCGGAATCCGCGGCACGGCTTTCTACGAGGGGGATACGGATTATGGAAGGAAAAAAGCTTTCATGTCTGGCTGGCTGAGGATTTCATGTCAACACCGATAGCCGACTTCAAATCCGAGGTGCACAAGATTGTCGGCAACACCAAGTGCTACCTGAGCTTTGATATCGACAGCCTGGATCCGTCGATAGCACCCGGCACCAACACACCTGAAATCGGCGGTCTGACCGGGCTCCAGGGCCTTCAAATCATCAGGAGCCTGGCTGGTTTGAAAATCGTGGGAGCCGATATTGTAGAAGTATCTCCCCCGCTGGATGCCGTCAGCCGCATCACTTCCATCACAGCAGCTCAGATTCTGTATGAAGTCCTTTGTGTGATTTAGACCAAATTTAATTGCTTGCCGCCAAACTCAAAAGATATGCTTTGGACAAAAAACCTTCCATAGTACCTGAATTGAGGGTAATCCGCGAAAATGTAGCCTCACATGAAGAATCGCACCTCAAAACGCTGCAGGAAGGCCTGAGAGCCTCCCTGGTAAGCCTCGAGCATTTTCAGGCCTGGATTGCAGACAGAATGCGGCAAATCGGCCTCCAGGTTGATGAATTCATTGTCGGCTACGGGGAGTTGGCCGCTCAGCCGGCCTATAAATACAGCTTGAAAACAAACCCTTCCCACCTCCGGCAAGGATTAAATGTCGTCGGATTCTTACCGGGCCGCTCGGATTCGAACCAAGGAATGCTGGTGTATGCGCACCCGGACAAATCGCCTCAAACCTATGAATGGGCCCATGACCAAGCCGATATTATTGCGAAAGACGGCCGTTTATACGGATTGGGAATAGCCGATGACGTCTCCGGTCTCACAGCCATATTGAGTTCATTGGAAACCTTGCGACGACTGGACATCGAATGCAATCGGGATCTGCTGTTTGCCAGTGTTCTCGGCAAACAGGGCAGTATCTTCGGAACCTACGGTCTGATGACGCGCTACGGGCCCATGGATACGGCCCTATATGTACACCCCCCCGAAACGGGAATCGGACTAAAGGAGATCCACCTGGCCAGCAGCGGCCTGATAGAGTTTCATATCTCAATCGAAGGCCGACCGCCGCCGACAGCAGATCCTTTCCAGACCCTTTTCTCCCGATCGGCGAAAAATGCGGCTGACAAAGGCATATATCTCGTCACCGGATTGCAGGCGTGGGCTTGCGAAGCCTCAAAGAGATATCACCACTCAGGTTTGGAGCATTTAACCGGTCAGGCTCTTTCGCTCTTATTTTCAAAAATTGCCGCCGGAACCGAAAACCTGGTCTACGAAATTCCGCTGCATTGTGAATTAAGTGGAACGCTTAGCTTCCCTCCCAATGCGAGCCTTGAATCGGTCCGTAAGAGTTTCTATGAAGCGTTTCAAGATTTGGTCGCTAAAGATGCCTGGCTGACGAATTCACAGGTAGGTTTTGAATGGGGGGACCATACCGGAGAGTCGGCCCAGTCGGACGAACACAGTCAACTCTTGCAGACGGCCCACAGAGTCCTGGGGGATATAACGGGTACTGAGCCCCGATTTTACTATGGATACGCGCTAAGTGATATTCGATACCCGATCTTGTATTGGAATGCCCAGGCTCTGGGTTTTGGCCCAATGTGCGGAGATCTAGGCAAAAAAAGTGAGTGGATCGACCGCAAAGAATATATAGACACCATCACAGTCATTTCACAGTTGCTGCCGCAGATCAATTGAGATTGTACAACGATATTCTAAACGCCCTCCAGCAACGGGGGCAATTGGGAAAGATCTTCGATTTCCACCTGCGGCGTGCCGGGGAGTCTTTCCGGACTCTGGTCGAAGCGGTTCACCCAGGCGACCCTGAAGCCGAATGCGGCCGCGCCGGCGGCGTCCCAGGCATTGGATGACTGAAAGACGATCTCTTCCGGCCTCACCCCCAGCCCGTCGACCGCAATTTGATAGACGCGCGGATCGGGTTTGAATACGCCTGCCGTTTCGACCGAAAAAATCCGGGGAATCACCGCTTCGAGCCGGGAATTTTTGACAGCCGCTTCGAGCATAGCCGGTGTTCCATTAGACAGGATTGCCATTTCAAATCCCCGTTGTGCCAGCTCCGACAGTACCTCGGGCACTTCTGCATAGCACGCCAGCTGCAGATAAGCTTCCATCAGGTCCCGGCTGAGTTCTGCATCCTTGACGCCCTGCATCTCGAAGGCGAAATCCAGGGCTTCCCGAGTCACCTGCCAGAAGTCTGCGTGCCGTCCCATTAAGCTCCGCAGCCAGGTGTATTCCAGTTGTTTGGTGCGCCAGACAGCAGACACCCGGTCGGCGTCCTCTCCCAGGCGCTCACGGTGTTTGCCAACGGCGGAATGGACATCAAACAGCGTTCCGTAAGCGTCAAATACACAGGCCTTGATACCACTGATGGTTGGTGTCGGTGACATGGGATTCTCCTTTCACTTCCCTTCGATCTTGAGGGTCAGGTCCGTTACCTGGCACCGGAAGGGATAGCGCTGCCAGAAACTATCTGATTGCGCGGCTTTGAGCATATTGCGCCATCCAAAGCAGTCCCGACACTGCTGCCTGGATTTCAGGCAGGGCGGCGGCTTGCCTTTGCAAAGAATTTTGGCGCGAGCTGCGGGTTTGGGCATCGGTTGCAGAACTCCTGATTGTCCTTGTTTTTTCAGCAGTTTTAGACACCTTATCGGCCAGCATCCAACGATTTGCTTTCACATACTGATCGAGATTTCTGGTGTCAAGTGCCAGGTATTAGCGCCACTTGGAGACCCCAAATGAACCTACGCCTGACGGGGCCAGTAAAAAAATTGAACGTCGAACATCGAACGTCCAACATCGAATATGGATGGCGCTGCGCTTTACCGATTATAAAAAAGGAATCACAAAATTTCGAAATGTGATTATGCTCCTGACTTTTCTGGCCCATTTAGTGATAAGCATGCTTAGGTTTTTTTTTAATCGGCCGAATACATTATTCGATGTTCGACGTTCAATGTTGACAGTCTCGTAAAAAGTCGGATTGGGGAGCGACTTAGCCCCTTTTTGGAAAAAGGGTTTCGACCCCGGCGGCGTTAAGAATTCCAAGCTGTTTGAGGAGCTTGCGACGAGTTCTTGGAATTTAGCCGCCGGGGTCGAAACCCCCGAAAAGGGGCACCGGAGCGAGTCAATTTGACTTTTTACGGATTCATCAATGTTCGATGTTCGATGTTCGATGTTTATTTTCTGGTTCACCCGGCATCTGAAACTAGCGACGAACAAAGATCATTTAGAATTAGACCGCATATTTCCCAGCCCCTGCACAATCGCCTCGGGCGTCATGCTCAGTTCGGTCAATCTCACCCCGGTTGCATGGCAAATCGCGTTGGCGATCGCAGACGCCACATTCACCATGCAGCCCTCGCCGATACCCTTGGCGCCGAAGGGGCCGGTCGGTTCGTGGGACTCTACGATGATCGGGACGATTTCGGGCACGTCACTGGCCCTCAAAAGGCGGTAATCACCGAAATTGGCGTTCAAGATATGCCCATCGGCAACCACCAGGTCCTCGGTGAGGGCGAAACCAATGCCCATTACGGCGCCGCCGATGATCTGTCCCCTGACCAGGTCGGGATTTATGGCCCGCCCCACATCGAAAGCGCTGGTCACTTTCAAAACCTTGACCCGGCCGGTCTCGGTATCCACCTCCACTTCGGCGAAAACGGCACCGTAATATCCGGGCATGGCAGGGGCGACGCCGGCAGCCGAGCCGATCACCTGCTCGCACAGGCTCATGTCCTCGATCTGGGTTTTGCGCATCAGGTCGCCGATTAGAATTCTATTGTCCGGGCGCTGAATTTGGAAGACCGCGCCGTCTCTGATTCGAAGCTGGTCGCCATCCACACCCAGCTCCCTGGCGGCATAGTCAAGCAGCTTACGGCGGGCCTCCTCAGCGGCGGCCTGAACGGCCAGGCCGCCGCCATAGGCCTGCCGGCTGCCGTGGGTGCCGCAATCCAGCGGGGTTGTTTCGGTGTCGGTTTCGGAAACCGATATTTTTTCAAACTCGATCCCCAGGGTCTCCGACGCAATCTGGGCCAAAACCGTGCGGTTGCCCTGGCCCTCGTCGGCCGCCGCTGTCACCAGATTGACGCTGCCATCTGCGTTGATCATCACGGTGGCAGCGGCCGGATCGGGCAGTGCCTTGCCCGCGCCCGTGCCGTGGAGCATAACGGCCAGCCCGACGCCCCGCTTTCTGGGGCCCCGGGCGGGCGGCGTCGATTCTGCTCCCAACCGCATGATCGAGCGCCTTCAGACAGGCACTGCGCCAGACCGTTGCTGCGGATTTCGTCGTTCAGGACGGGATCGATCTCGCCCGTGCGCCGGTAGTTTTTGAGTCTGAGCGCCAGGGGATCGATGCCGAGTTCGGCGGCGATGATATCCAGCTGGGATTCCTGAGCGAAATTCATCTGGGGATTCCCATATCCCCTCAGAGCGCCGCAAAGGGATTTGTTGGTGAAGACGGCCGTTGCGGTAAAACGGTAGCTTGGGAATTTATACAAGCCGACGCCGGTGGACAAACAATCCGCCAGAACCCCGATGTAGTGGGTGCCGTACCCGCCGACATCCGACACGATCTCGGCTTCATTGGCCGTCAGGATGCCGTCTTTTGTAGCGCCGGTTTTCATCCTGATGGTCATGGGGTGTCGGGTTTCAGTGGCCATGAAGTCTTCTTCCCGGCTGAAAGACATGCGCACGGCGCGCCCGGTTTGTTGCGACAGCCAGCTGCACATCACTTCGAGCCCGTGAATGAGGCCGCAGCGGCCGCCGAACGATCCCCCGGTATGAGGTTTGATGACCCTGACTTTGTTGAGAGCCAAATCCAGAGCCCCGGCCAGATAATGCCGGCTCCAATGCGGCAGCTGGGTAGAAGAGTAGACGGTCAGGCTTCCGTTGGACCGGTAATGGGCGATGCAGGTCCCAAAAGGTTCGAGGGCCGCATGCTTCTGTTTAGAGGTCCGAAAGGTATTCTCGACGATCACGTCGGCGTCCGCAAACCCCCGGCTGGTATCACCATAAACTTTTTCGACCTTGAAGGCGACATTGCCACGCGTGTGTATTTTGACGTCTTTTGCATCCAGGGCCTGGGATGGATCGTGCAGGGCCGGCAACGGTTCGTAGGCCACCTTTATCAGCGACAGCGCCCGGTTGACCGTGGCCTGATCCTCGGCCGCCAGGGCCAGCACCGGGTCGCCGACAAACCGGACCACGTTGTCGCGCAAGAACATCTGTTTTCTTTTCTTTTCGGTTCGCAGCGAAAACCAGTATTCGATCACCTTGGGAACTTCGAAAATCGTGGCCACAGCCCTGACACCGGGCAGCTTTTCCGCAGCCGCCGTGTCGATGTGTGTTACCTTGGCATGGGCGTGGGGGCTGCGCAGCAGTCCGGCATGCAGCAGGTTGTCCAACTTTAAATCCGCGGCATAACGTGCCGACCCGGTGGCCTTGTCTATCCCGTCAATACGCTGCAGGGGCTTTCCCACCGCGATTTGAGTGCCGGACATTGATGTATTCCCTTATTTTGCAGATAGGCCTGTTAAAATTGAATTTCTCAGCAACCAGCCGCGAAATGCAGTCAATGACAGCTCCAATCCCAACGCGGTCCCGCTTAGCTCAAGAGGGACGGGGAATTGACCCTGCCAGATTCCGCCAGCGCCATATCAGCCCGAAAATAATCTCTTTAATCTGCGAAATCTGTGGATTAAAAGCTACCGCAGCGCCGCAGGCTGGTTTCAAGGGCCCTGCGAACCAGCACCGCGACCATTTTTTTGCGGTAGGCGGCCGTGGCGCGAAGATCGTCGATCGGCCGGGCCTCTTCGGCAGCAGCAGCAGCCCTTTGAATCATTTCCTCGTTGAGCGTTGCACCGGCAAGCACGGATTCCGCCTTCTTGGCGCGCAATGAAACCGGCGCCACGGCCCCCAGGGCGATTCTGGCCTCTCGGCAGCGTCCTTGACTGCAGGCCAGAAAGACTGCGGCGTTCACAACAGCCATATCGATGGCAGCCTGCTGCCGCCTGAGTTTTACAAAGGCCGAGCCGGATCGAGGCCCAGGTCGGGGGATACGAATTTCCAGAACTATTTCAGCCGGGTCCAGGGCGCTATAGTTGGGGCCCGCAAAGAAGTTTTCGAGCCGGATTTCTCTTTGCCCGCCGGGACCGGCCGCCAGCAGGCTGGCGTCCAGAACCAGCAGCGGCAAGGCAAGGTCCGCGCAGACGGATGCGTTGCATAAATTGCCTCCCAGGGTGGCTCTGTTCCTGATGGTTTTGGTGGAATGGCTTCGGGCCGACTCGGATAAAGCACGATAGGGGGCGGACGAAAAAAGGGGCCAGGTACCGATGGCGTTGATATTGGCGGCCGCACCGATACGAATGGCATCCTCTTCCTCTTTGAAATAATCCAATCCCAGCCGGGAAATGTCAACCAGATGATCGACGTTGTCCAAGGTTGCAACGCCGGGCCGCCGGGCCACAATGTCGGTCCCCCCGGCGATCACCCGGGCTTTGGTCCCGAAGCTTGCCAGGATTTCAACGGCCCGGGCCAAGCCGGCAGGCCGGTGATAGTTTCGGATTTGAAGATATGCGCTCATTGCCGCCGCTCCATGTAGTTTTTCTTGAGCACTGTTTTGCGCACTTTCCCGAGGGCGGTGCGCGGAAAATCAGTTTGAAAAATGACCTTCGCTGGCCATTTATAGCGTGCCAATTGTCCCTCACAAAAGGCGGTTACGTCCCCGGTGGACAGTTCCCGGCCGGATTTGGGGACCACGAAGGCATAGCCCACCTCCCCCCAGCGCTCATTGGGAAAACCGACGACGGCGACCTCCGCTATTCCGGGATGTTTGCGCAAAACCCTTTCGACCTCGGCCGGGAATACATTTTCCCCCCCTGAAATGTACATATCCCCTTTGCGGTCGACCAGATAAAAGTAGCCGTCCTCATCCACACGGGCCAGATCGCCGGTGTACAGCCAGCCGCCCCGGATGGTCTCCTCGGATTTTATCGGGTCCTGCCAGTATTCCGTCATCATGATGGAGCCCCTGACCACGATCTCGCCGACTTGGCCGACCCTGCACCGCCGCCCCTGGCGATCGACGATCTTGACATCGGCGTGAAACACCGGCCGTCCCACCGAACCCGGTTTGCGCTGGGCGTCATCCTCATGAGCCCATAATAGGATGGAGGTTTCGGTCTGCCCCATGATCTGGCGCAGCGAGAAACCGGCATCCTGGAACTGGGCCATGAGCTCCGGGGTCAATTTTTCGCCCCCGATAGCGGCTACCTTCAAGGAAGAATCGGCCAATTGCGCCTTCGAGCCCTCTTTGACCAGGGATTTGTATACGGTAGGCACGCCTAAGAATTTGGTGATGCGATACTTGCGGATGTCCTCAAGGGCTTTGTGGGGGTTGAAGCTTTCGTGAATCACCAGGGTGCCCCCTTTATAAAACACCGGTGAGGCCTGGATGAAAAGCCCTCCGGAATGAAAAAGGGGCAAAACGACGAGCATGGTGTCATCGAAGTGGAGCTTGAAAAAAATGTCGGCGTTCAGACAGTTGAAAAAAGTCTTGCGATGGGAAAGAACCGCACCTTTGGGATGCCCGGTGGTCCCGGAGGTGTACATAATGACGTGGGGCTCTTCGGGGGTGACCGGGGCCATGGATTCCGTCAGGAAAGGGCGCTGACCATCACAAGCTCCGGTCCCGGCGCCATAGTCGAGAACCTCATCGGATCCCGTATAATCAGGGATACCGGCCAGCAGCGGCGACGGCCGGCGGTTGTTCAGGTTCAGTTTGGCAACTGTTTCGCCGTACCGGCTTCCGAAGACAAACAGCCGCGGCCGGCAATTGGAGATGGTGTAGTCCAGCTCGGGTGCCGCCAGGCGGTAATTTACGGGCACGAAAACCGCCCCCAGTCTCGAACAGGCCAGGTAGAGCTCGAGAAATTCGGGACAGTTGCTCAACATGACCGCCACCCGGTCCCCCTTTTCGATACCCAGGGATTGAAGCCAGCAGCAGGCCCGGTTGACCTTTTGGTGAAGCTCGCGATAACTGGTGCCGACATCTTCGTAGATGACGGCGGTTTTATGGGGGTGCAGCACACTCCAGCGCTTGACCCACCAGGCGATATTCATGGACTTTATCATTGATATTCCTCTGAGAATTGCAGCAAGGCCTTTGGACAACCAAGGTTCGTTGCAACACCCGCTGTATATCACACTCGCTGAGATCCATAAACAGATATAAACGACGTTCTCCCGGCAAAGATAGGCAATCCCGACGGCCGGGCAGAGGCCGTGTTTGTTCCAAATGGCAACGAAGTGGTTTCAAAACCACTTTTGACGGGAAAAGGTCCTCCTGAGGCCCATAAATCTCAGATTCAGTTCAAGGATCTGCCGAAGGAACCTGAATGGGGTATTGATACCGCTTCCAGCCAAATTAGTAAAGAAACTCAAGAAAATGCCAATATGGTATTTAGCGCCTGAAATTAATGAAAAGCGGTTTCAAAAACCCATATTGAAGTTGGAGATCCGATCGTCGCTTTTTTACAGACGAGAGAGAGGCTGCGTTAACTTGCGTGCAGTACGCTTGCTATTAAACGATAGATACGAGGGCCAGGTATGAAAGTGATAACTTTTAGAAGCTATTTGGTTAAAATCGTGATTCCGACGATTGTTATCGTCATCGCATTGAATCTGGTTTTAGAAAAAATCAACACCATGGAACCCATGAAAGTTATCCGCAATGCGCAGATAGCCGGTAAATTCGACCTCGCCCAAAAGGAGTATGCCAGATTAATTGACGGTGACTTTTACAACCTCGAGTATCATCGCGGTTATATCCGCTGCAAGCTGCCGCCAATCAGATTGGGGCCGCTGACAATCGTCAAAGGCAAATCCGATATCGAGGAAGTATATGGAAATTACGCCAAAGATGCGGATCGAAATATTGCAGATATCGGCAATTACGGACTGGGCTTTTTTTACGGTCTTAGATTCGAAAACGAGAAAGCCATGTCGCACCTGAACAAGATTCAGGACCATGACATGTCATTTCTAAATAATACCATCGGCGCCATCCATCTGGCGTCAGGCCGACGGGATCTGGCCAAGGCTTATTTTTACAAGGAAATCAATAACTATGGCTATCTGGAGGGCGCCTACGCCAACCTGGCAATCATCTTGTACGACAGCAAAGAGTTCGACGAGCTGAATGCGCTGTTGAAGGACCGCCAGGCGTTGAAATATATCCCGGCGGGCTTGAAACGGCAAATTTATTTCACGGGCGGTGATTGGTTTTTATACCTGAAAGAGACCATGAGTCTCGAACACGTGCAGTTCCCGGGGCTTGTTGCAGCGTTTTTGATCACGCTGGCCTGGTTCCTTTATCTTCGAAGATTAGATGTTTTCGAGCCTGAAAAATTTCGGCACCTTCTGGTGGTGTTACTGGGGGGGATGTTATTTTCGATGTTTTGCGGTGTGCTCTATGACACTTTCGAATATCGCCTGGGTTTCGGCCTGAACGGAAACCGGCTGAATGACCTTTTATTCTGCATATTCGGAATCGGGCTGATTGAAGAGACGGTTAAAATTATACCGTTTTTGATATTTTTGAAATTTACCGATGAAGTCAACGAGTCGGTCGATTATATTATCTATGCCTCGATATCGGGTTTGGGTTTTGCCTTCATGGAAAACCTGCTTTATTTTCGAGATTTGGGTTTGTCGAATATTTCGGGGAGGGCTTTTACAGCGGTACTGCTGCACATGACCTTGACCGCCATGGTGGCGTATGGACTATTTTACTCGCGGTACTCAAAGAAAAATAAAGATCGATTGTATTTCTTTGTCGCCTTCGCCATCGCCTGCCTGATTCATGGAATATATGATTATTGGCTGCTTTGCCGCAGCTGGCCCGTATTTTTTCCAATCCTGTCGTTTGTTATTCTTATTTTCTGTGTGCGCAAATTCGGTGTAATGATAAACAATGCCCTGAATCATTCCGAGTTCAATACCAAGAGAAATCTACCCTTGCTGCACTTGACCGGCTATCTTGTCTATTCGCTGTCGGCCGTAATTCTGCTGCAGTATATAGTGGTTGCGCTTACATTTAATACAGTGGTCGCCAATATGATCTTTTTACAGACGATTGTGACATCCTATATATTGCTGTTTGTCATTCTGCGCACCTTGGGTTCTTATCGCATCACCAAGTCCGCGTGGCAGCCGTTTTTCAAGAAGAGATCCCCCAAAAAGAAGCCCGAGCGTCTTAGTAGTACGGGATCATTCCCGGCCAAACCATGATGATGGCCAGCATTGATTATTCTTCCGGAGACCAATTATGAGATGTCCCAATTGCGGCTTCGAAATCAGGAAAAAAGTTGGTGACTGCCCCAGGTGCGGAATTGTTTTTGCCAAGTATAATTCCGGGCGCCGAAAAAAGGCAAAACTGTTGATGACATCCAGGGTCCCGGTTGTTGCCGACGACGTATTGGTAAAGATTATCTATCCGGTGGCGATTGCTAAAATTTATGTAGAGGCGGTCTACGGCAAGATATTAGGGCTGATATGGGATGAACTATTCAAGGGTCAGGCTGAGCTTAATCAAACCGGGAATTTCATCGCGTTTACGCTGTTTTGTCTATTTTCTTATCTGATGTATCACATAGAAGAATATGTCCCTTTCATCATTTTGATTTTAACCGGCATCTGGTTTTTGGACGTTCAACTGGCCAAGTACAGGTACCGCAACTGCAAACGCAATGATCTCATCCGGCTGATTAAAAGCCCGCAGGGTAAGGTTATTCTAAGAAAAACAAATCCGGAAGGGGAAGTGGCCTATGCGGCCGAATTGGATCCTGCCGAAGTAAATCACATCTCAATCCACCAGGTCGACCGTCGGGGTGGCGCTTTCCGTGAAACAGTGGCTGCCGTCTGGCACGCCAGCGTAAGGTTCAACGATAGTTCCGAGCTGCTTTTAGCCGAGGAAAAGGACCTTCTCCGGGCGGTGAAAAAAGCCAGGTATGCGGCAAAACTCCTAAGGGTTCGATTCGATTTCAAGCACAGCAATATAAATGAGACCGTTGCCGGCTTGGGCCGACAAAACATATCCGACGATACCATTAAAGTAAAAACAACGCCCAAGAATCTGAGGATTTCGACCAAGTGGACATCCAACATGCGGCTGACATTTTTCCTTAAGATTTTGAAGGAATCCGGCTTCTTTCTGTTCATGCTGGTAGTGGCGGGAGTCATGATCAAGTTCGGCGGCCTGCTGATTTTTCTTTATGATCGATTTTACGGCTCGGGTGCGCCCAGCGTAAATATGGAGTTTAGTTTTTGGGGCATTCTCTCTGTATTTGAACCGGACTGGGATCCTGTCGATGTGGTTGAGTACTTGTTTGCGATGGGCCTTATCGTCCGCAAAACCCTGCTGCTGGCTCAGTCACAATATGTCTCGATCGACAGCGCCTCAACAAGCTACTATATCAACGACACTTTAGCCGGTGAATGCAGTACCGGTGAGATCGACAACGTTTCGCTGCTGACCAGCCCCAGGCCGGCGATCGTTGTTTTGAATCCAAACGCATCGATAGAGGTCAGAAATCTGAAATCGATGAAAGAATACTATGCCCTTTTTGTCAAACTACGGGAGGGCATTCAAAAATTTGCCGCCAGGCCTGCCTAAATGGGAATCAGCATGCCGCCAGGTGCTCTCTTGATTCCGGACCCATTTTGGAGACAGTTTTTTAAACAAACCGGGGGCGGATGGAAACGTTGTGCGGTTTTATGGGGTACCTCTCTCGGCCACCTTTTTGTTCTCGAATGTATCCAGAATTTCAAAAAAACATCGCTTTTCATCGGCACTAAATCGTTCGTTCAGGCCGTACGGATATTCGGTTACGCTGCTGGCGGCGATGTCAAGGCAGAGAGACAGCAGCGATTTTTCGAACCGGGCTCTTTTATGGCTATCCTCATGGAACAAACCCGAGTGAACGGCAAGACTGCGCAGTGTTTTCATCATTTCGGGTGAAGGCCGCACTTCCAGGAAGCCGGACACGAAGTCAACCGCCTCTTCCAATCTGAAGGCCATATAGCCGGCCATTTTGTTGAGATGGGCCACATGCCTTTCAAGGAAATCATAAAATATATCCATCTCAGCTTTTTGCGGCTTTCCATCCGCCCAAATCATTTCGAGCAGTGGAATATAATCGATAAAATAGACATTCTTGCCGGTAATGCCAAAGTTCTCTAATCGATCCATGATTTCTTCGCGTGATTTAGCTGTTTCAGTCATTGATGATTTTCCCTATTTAGTTTTGTAAATTACAAATTCTCGAAAGAATTTGGACTAAACCGTTACGTCGATCCCCGGGATGCGGACAGATACGTTATCGTTACGGGTATCCAATCACCCTGTGTTGACTCGCCAAATATGGTATCGGGCTAATATACTATTTACTTTAGAATCAAGAGCTGACCTCCAGCATTTCGGATCGTGCCCATCTGTAAAACCGACGATGCCGGTACATTGCCTTCACTGGGCTGGCAGGTACAATGATCAGCGCCTGTCTGCCGCGAAAGATATGGTTTAAAAAAAACTGATTTTGTTTTATGGTGGCTGGACTTAATTACAAAACCACGTCCGAGCCGGACAAGTTGCAGATCACGGCCAAAGATCCGCCGCAGAAGATCCAGGTGGTGTTTTTAAACCGTTTCCGGGAACATATTAGCGGAGGTTGACATGCAAATATTAGACAATGCGCTGAATGAGGGTCGAACAACCCTGACGGAGTACGAATCCAAGCAGGTGCTGGCATCCTACGGTCTGCCGGTCACCCGCGAGGAACTGGTCAACAGTCCGCAGGACCTTCTCGAAGCCGCCGGCCGCATCGGCTATCCGCTGGTTATCAAAGGATGTTCCGCGGAAATCTCCCATAAAACCGAAAAAGGCCTCATCCGGGTGGATGTCAGAAACGATCAGGAGGCCGCAGCAGCGTTCGATGAAATCAGCACCTCCATGAACGGAGCTTCCGGCGGGGCAATTCTGGTCCAGGAACTGATCAAAGGGCAGCGCGAACTGGTGGTGGGGATGATCCGTGACGCCCAATTCGGCCCCTGTGTCATGTTCGGTCTGGGGGGTATATTCACCGAAATCTTAAACGATACGGTCTTTCGCGTGGCTCCGCTGACCGCGCAGGACGCCCTGGACATGATGCAGGGTATCAAGGCCGGCAAGATCCTGGAAGAAATCCGCGGCATGGCGGCCGTCAACAAAAGCTTGCTGGCAAAGATGTTGATTGCGGTGGGTCAAATCGGGACCGAAAACGAACGGATCAAGGAGATCGACATCAACCCGGTGATCATCTCCGGCGGCAAACCGGTGGCGGTGGACGCCCTGGTGGTTCTGCAGACTGCCGGTACCTAAACCGGCCCGATCGGCATTGAAGCTGGTCTCGAAAATTGATCGTCTGGAAAACGGAGTTGTATCGCCCCCAGCGGTCTAAGATGATGGACCACGCAGCCACTCCTATCAAGCCGTTTGTCTTACCTCGATCAACTTCTCAAGTTCTGGAGCGTCGGTGCAGCACCGCAGCAGGTTCAGCATGAAAACCACACCATGATCGCTCAAGGCAAAACGTCCCCAAAGAAAGTTGGGAGCACACGTCCAATAGATATTTCACATCTGCTTGACAATCTTGAATTATCCCAGAAAAGATAGGAACACTTTCAAACAAAAGAATGGAAGGGGTGCATGATGGTTTGAAGTTGGTTATGAATATCCCGCAATAGAAGATAGTGAGGGCAAAATATAACCAAAAGGTGGCTTAAGTCACAGTCTCAACGTTTGGGATTGAGCCTGAGCAACAAATATACTGGTCTGATCCTACCTTACGGCGCCAAATAACCGGAATTCCCGAACGCACCCAAAATCGTATATGAAGACGAATCGTGTGTAAACCACGACGGTTATACGAGCGAATCTGTCCGATCAGTTTGCCGCATATCGGTTGTAGAGCGGCACGCCTTTTATTTTTGCAATTCAAGTAGTCCAGCTTGACCTACCCTTTCGGTTTCTTACTCGACTTGGCACCTATCAGCCAGGCGAGAAAATTCTCGATATGGCCTCCAAAGGTTTTATTTGACAAATATACCGTATTTAGTACTAATTGAGCTAAATTCGATGATCCTTTTCTTGATAATACGCCCAAAAAAAATCCCAGCTAATAATCGGAAAAGGTGAGTAAGAATGAAAAAGGATAATACCAAAGGCAGCAAACAAGTCCCAGAATCTTTTAGCCAGGAAATCTTACTTGATCCCCACGGTGATCTATTTCCTGATCGAATCCAAGATATTGACGAAAGGACTTTATCGGATTCCTACCGTCGATTGCAGCTGATTTATTTTCTTGGTCACAGCATTTTAGGCAACAGGGACCTCGATCAACTCCTAAAGGCAACTCTTGACGCTCTTACGAAATCGATTCAACTAGAACGGTGTTTTATTGCAAGCTTCGATCAACAAGGCAACCTACAGCCCCTCATAGATCACGATATCCAACTGTCCGAAAATTTCGGGCAATGGCCGGTCAGCAAGACTATCATTACCAGGGCTTTAAAAGAGGGCATATCCATCCTGAGTTCTGATGCCCTTCATGACAAGCGTTTCTCAAAAGCCGAGAGTGTAGGCTTTCACAACATAAGATCTGTTGTATGTGTCCCTTTAGGGCAAAAAGGGTCCTGCACCGGCGTAATCTACGCGGACAGCAGAGTGGAATCCAACGTTTTTTCGGAACTTGACCTTCAATTCTTGTCCGCACTCAGCCACTATATCCATCTCGGAATACGCAATGCGAGTGAGTTGTTAGAGATTAAATCAAAGCAGCTGCTCAGTGACGAGCGCTGCGTGGCATTGCAGCAGGAATTGTTTCGAGAGCACCAGATTGTAGGGCGATCGAACAAACTTCTAAAGGCCTATGAGGATCTCAGACGGGTAGCTGTGAAGGACTTAACGGTCCTCCTGCTGGGCGAGACCGGTACGGGTAAGGATTTATTTGCAAAAGCCGCCCACAGGTTGAGTAGACGCTCCGATAAGACCTTCATGCCGCTCAATATCGCGGAACTCTCTGAAGCGCTGATTGAATCCGAGCTTTTCGGCCACGAAAAGGGAGCATTTTCAGGGGCTCTAACCAAGAAGATCGGAAGGTTGGAGATGGCCCATGAAGGCACCTTATTCCTCGATGAAGTTGCTGAAATCCCGCTGAACATCCAGGTAAAGTTGCTGCGCGTCCTGGAAACGGGAGAGTTCATGCGGGTGGGGGGTACCAAATGGATCAATACCAACGTACGATTGGTATGTGCAACACGCGAGAACCTGGAAAAAGCGGTCAAAAACGGCAAATTTCGAGAAGACCTGTATTATCGCCTCAGAGGGGTAACTATTCACATCCCGCCGTTGCGTGATCGAAGTGACGATATACCCGAACTGATCAGAACCACTTTGAAAGAGATTGATTCGAAGAAAACATTTAATAAATCCGCCATCAAGCGGATGCAAATCTATTCCTGGCCGGGAAATGTTCGTGAGTTAATTAACGTGGTTAAAGCACTGGATGCTTTAAGCGATGCCAACACAATAGAGACTGGGGATTTACCGACCAAAATGGTGACTTCAGCGCGACCTGAAGCTCCCGGTTTCCCTCCATTGCAAGAGGTTTTGGCCCGGGCAGAAGAAAACCACATCCGACGGGCGCTGAAATTCAGCAAAGGGAACAATGATCGCGCAATAAAGTTGCTCGGTATTGCGCGAGCCACCTTTTTTGAAAGAAAAAAACGCTATAATTTGTGAAAGGAGACAACTTTTCAGAGTATGATTTTTGAACTTTAGTTCAGAAATCATACTAATAGCAATTTACGGCCATGTGCCAGTTCCATTCGCCCACTGGTTGAACTTGGCCTGATTCATCCGCATTTAAAGCTACTTAAGCTATGCAAGGCTCCCATTCTTTTCATTGGCACGACTATTGCCATATTGCTTTGTGATGTCTGAATAAGAACCTTTGCCCCGATGGCCGAATAACGACATTTGGCGGGGTTGAATCAATAGGCTTAACTGACATTATGATCCTTCCGGTCCTCCGCCTGCTAAATCAGGCGGCAAGGATAGAGAGGAAAAGGCAATCCAATTCCTTAAAAAAATTCATCCACCCAAATTCCTTCTATGACTACGGAAGGAAACACTGATAAATAGTTTAAATAATCTTTTAGCTGGAGTGAATGTGTATGAAAACATCTTCCAGACGACAGCCCGTATCTGATCCCGGCGTCCGAAATGCAATTCTTGCCGCAGGACTTTCCGATACCGGCAGGGTCCGCGATCACAACGAGGACGCCTATTCTATTGTTGAAGATCTTGGTCTGTATATCCTAAGTGACGGCATGGGTGGGCATGAGGGGGGAGAGGTGGCATCAAAAATGGTTACCGAAGCCCTGCCGATCAACATGGCTCCCATCCTGCCTGCCTCCTCAAATTTCCATGAACATCAATTGTTGGAGGCTCTGCAACAATCGATATGTAATCTAAACCGTGTAATACACAGGAAAGCATCGGAGGTAACGGAGTTAATGGGCATGGGTGCGACGGTTGTTGCTTGCCTTGTGCGACGTAATATTGCTGCTATCGCCCACCTGGGCGACAGCCGGGCCTACCTGATGCGAAATGGCGCTTTCGAGCAGCTCACCGAAGATCACACGATTGTGGACCTGTTGCTGAAGCTCGGCCAGATCTCAAAAAAACAAGCGGAGAAGCACCCTGCGCGCCACGCTTTGACGCGATATGTCGGAATGGAAGGAGATATGGAACCGGAAATTGGTTTATTGGAACTAAAAAGTGGAGACCGGCTATTGCTCTGTTCCGACGGTTTGACCAATGAGGTAAGCAACCGAAAGATCGGTGAAATCCTCCGGACCGAGTCGGACCTAAACACCGTTTGTGAAAAATTGGTTCAAACCGCGAATGATGCCGGCGGTAGGGATAATATCACTGTTTTGATTATCCAGGTTGATGGCTATGAAGGAAAAACTCAAGGTAAAAAGAATAAGGTATTGGTTCGGCGAAAGATTGGAAGATCTTTAAGGAAAGCTGAGCCACAGGCTGAGAGCCTTCAGTTTTAGCGGATGACAAAGGATGCTTATCACATTTGGATCAAAATCGTATACCCCACATACAACTGTATCATACTTGTTGACCAGTCGGCTCGGTTGCGCATGATCTTCAAAATAAAAAGGATGGAGACCCATGAAAGTAAGCCTCGAGGTAATATCCGGCAGCTTGTCAGGCAAGATCTTTGAATTCCACGAACCAAAAGGATTCACCTTTGGCCGGGCCACCGACTGCACCTGTGTTGTCCCCCAGGACGATATTACCTTTTCGCGACACCATTTCATGCTGGAGATCAACCCACCCAATGTAATGCTCAAGGATCTGGGCAGTCTCAACGGTACCTATGTGAATGATCAGAAACACGGCGGCCGGCCGAATCATGTCAACCCCGAGGACGCGCAATGCAGCGAACCGATTCCCCTGCGCGACGGTGATCGAGTGAAAGCGGGTGTTTACGAATTCACACTTAAGATCGAGGCACCAGTTTTGTGTGTCGATTGCGGAAAGGACATTCCACCGGAAAAGCGAAAGACGGCGGAATTCGTTGGAGGCAGTTATTTGTGTCAGGAGTGTCGCGATAAAGAGGAAAAGAAAAAAAGGGCACAAGAAGCCGGCAAGGATGTGCTGGTGGACAGACTGCTGCCCGGTGATATCGGCCTCAGCATGGAGCAGCGCAGAAGAGCCGAGCATGATCCTGCCGGGGTTATCGAAGAGGTTGTTAATGGGTTTCTTGCTACAGGCGGCAAAGAAAAAATACCGGAATTAAAAGGGTACTACATCCAGAAAAAGCTGGGTCAGGGTGGGTTTGGTGCAGTTTATGCGGCCATCCGCGTTGATGACGAAAAATTGGTCGCCTTGAAAACCATGCTTCAGACGCGCAAGCCCGACAAGAAACAAGCCCTCATGTTTGATCGTGAGATGAAGATATCCCATCAGCTGCGCCATCCAAATATCATTCACTGCGAAAAAGCAAGTCAATGGGACCAGATTCATTTCGTGGAAATGGAGTACATGGCTGGCGGATCCCTCTGGGATCTGCTGGAACGAAACGGAAAGCTAGCCTTTGATGAAGCCGCGCCCCTGATGATCCAGGTGCTGGAAGGCCTGGCTTATGCTCACACTGCGACACTGACGATTGATCTAAAAACCGGGCGAAAGGAGGTAAACGGCGTCGTACATCGGGATCTCAAGCCGGCCAATATTCTGCTGTCCGGCAGATCCGGAAGATGGTCGGCCAAAATTTCGGACTTTGGCCTTGCAAAAGCATTTACTGAAGCAGGCATGACCAAGGGCTCAATTACAGGAGCCGCCGGTGGTTTCTGCGGCAGCCCTCCGTACATGGCGCCCGAGCACATTGTGAACTACAGGTACGTGAAACCGTCCACCGATGTTTTTGAAGTTGCGGCAACTTTTTATCACATGCTGACGGGAAAACCCGTGTGGGAGCCAAAACGCGGCCAAGATATTTATAAACTCATTTTGGAAGGACAGGCAGTGCCGATTAGAAGACACGAGCGCAATATACCGAGAAAAGTGGCGAAAATAATCGACAACGCCCTGTCTCGTAATCCCGCAGAGCGCTATGAAGATGCCGGGGCGATGCTAAAGGCATTGAAGAGCGCTTTGTAACTGGTGGTGTGCGTAACAGCGTTTCAAGTGGAAACCATTGTAATTCTATAAACTCAGCCTTTTCAGTTTAGATCGAAGGTTATTTCACCGGAGTGAGGGATAGAATTATTAACGAAGAGGTGAATCATGGAATCCGAACTTTCCATTCAAATCGTGTGGCCTCTGGCTGCTCAAGAGGCGATGGCAGCGGAGTTTGAAAATATCGAACCCTCGCATCTTTTTCTCGGCACGTTGAAATTCGCGGAACTGGAAGAACGGCATTTTGAACAGCTCGTGCGCGATCAGACTATGATCAGGCCTTTGGTTTCCGAACGTGATGATCTTCGTTCGCAGCTGAGCAGGTGGTCTCTCCCGGTACCCGACAAGAGCCGGAAAATCCGCTACAGCCTGCGCAAACGCATCGGCAAGGGGGGCCGTCGCTACGAAAGCCGACGCCTGATACATCGCTCAAAGGCCTCCCGTAAAATTTTCGAAAAAGCGGAAAATGCCGCCCGACAACCCGGAGCACCGAAATGGTTTACCGTCAACCTCCTGGACGCCTTGCTCGATGATCCTTCGCCCAAAATAAAGGATGTCCTGGCGAAAGCGGGCTGTTTAGACCTGATTGCCGCTAAAAAGACGCCTAATCTTGACCGGTACGGACAAGACCTAACCGGGTTCGCATTCCGCAGGCGAAGCCAAGGCGGGAAAGACCAGGAGGCGGATACCGCCAAGGACCCGGTCTGCAAAGTGCTGATTGATGATATCCTTCAGGGCGAAAATACGAATGTCCTGCTCATTCAGAAGGGGGGACGCACTCCCGGAGAAATAGTTGAGAGTATCGCTCAATACTTCTCAAAAGATTCCTCTCCCTCGGAGGCTAGGAGCAAAAGAGTCGTAAAAATCGAGATATCGGCAGATGCCTGGAGAACCGGGAATGTCAGCCATGGTGATCTGGAGAACAGAATGGGCAAACTGTTCGAAGAAGCTATGGACGCCGGAAATGTTATCCTTTTTTTTAATGATATCCACAAATATAGAGCATCGGCATCCGGAGCCAATCTCATGGATGCGCTGAAACAATTATTATCAAAGAAAAAGACACAATGCCTCATGGGTATCGACGAGGACAATTACCAAAAACATATGACGATAGACACCGAATGGAAGAAACTGTTTCGTACCATTTGGATTCATGATCTAAAGGCAGCTTTTCAGCTCTGATAAAAAAGCAAGGGAGTTTATCATGCCGGAACAACAGAAAATTCTTTGCAATAAATGTAGATCTCATGACTTCGACTATGATGACTACTGGAAAGAGTATTCCTGCAGGAAGTGCGGCTGGATAGTTGAAGATGCTGGAAAGATTTCTGCTCTGAACACTGCCGTCGCTGATCCTATCGAAATATCAGACAGCTTTGGGCCTATTGATGTCCCTTCACTTCACGAAAGCAAAAAAGCCACACAGAAAATGGACGATTCGAATGTGGAAAGCACAATAGAAAATACCATGAAAAGCCCATCCAAAGAAACCACTAAAAGCTCAGTGAAAAGCAAATCAGGCTTTGTAGATGAGCTCGAAAAATTTATTAGTGATTTAATTGAATACTCTAATCAAGTGGCATCAGGTAATAAGCCAACGCCTGTAATTCAATCTATACAGGGATATTCATTCAGTCTGGTTTCATCTTTTGCGGACCACCATAAAAAGTGGTGGGTACACATTACATCTTCAACCCAGGAAGGAAATCAAGAACCGCTCTACCAATCACTCATGACTACAGAAATCGGAAAACACAGCGCCCGGCTGTTTAAAGATTTTCTCACAGCCCTCGAAAGGATAAACAAAGAAGGGAATGGATACATTCCGGGAAGTCCCGAATGCTGTCTCTGGTATATTTCCACAGAGGGCTGCGAAGTTTTGGAACCCGCCCAATTTGTCTTGCGGATGGAGATGGGTATGGCTTATCAGGGTTTCATCAAATGGGAGGATGCGATAGGTGACTGCTTGAAATCCGATAATCAGAAGGAATTGATGGATCTGATCACAATTAGTCTGGCTCTTCGAGAGAATATTAATAGCATTGGAATTCCATTTGCGGAGTTAAATCCAGGTGTAAATAATTTTGGGGTTTCTCTAATTATTCAAAATAATTCGTGCATTATGACTCTAAGCTGATATAGTTGTCAGTAAATTTTGCTTCATAGTTGCTGACCCATATTTGAGATAAGGAGCCATTATGCAACGCGGACTT
>Ga0209052_1000121_pt1 | contig 33238 bp, 30 predicted proteins | sample WorMetHEROISLAND_2_FD_187409 | JGI IMG/M metagenome (GOLD analysis project Ga0209052, IMG submission 187409) | Marine gutless worms symbiont microbial communities from Max Planck institute for Marine Microbiology, Germany - Olavius sp. 4 HERON... | ecosystem: Host-associated > Annelida >...
GTGGCACGCTGATTGTCAAAGAACACTTTTGACGACTCAGTTACTCTCTATAGATGTTTGGTGCAGATGCTTTACTATCTGACTCCCAATGATAGAAGACGAAAGCCGGAACCAACGAGTCATTTGTTAAGAGCTCTTTCTCGAAGACGGAAGATCTACATAATATTTTTAATTTTCCGATCTATAGGAGACGTTTTTCCCTTGACATCCGAAGGCCATATAGATGACATCCGAAGGCCATATAGATGTTAAGAGCTCTTTCTCGAAGACGGAAGATCTACATAATATTTTTAATTTTCCGATCTATAGGAGACGTTTTTCCCTTGACATCCGAAGGCCATATAGATGTTAAGAGCTCTTTCTCGAAGACGGAAGATCTACATAATATTTTTAATTTTCCGATCTATAGGAGACGTTTTTCCCTTGACATCCGAAGGCCATATAGAGGTTATAAAGCATCTCCTGTCGACTTGTTCCAATCAATCCCGCAATATTCCAAAGCATAATATGTATCATTTGAGTTATAAGAGCCTACGAAATGATAACAACCACCGCCAATATTTTTACCAAGATCATTGTCTAAACAGTATTTAAAAAGCACATAGTCTCTTGCATCTAAGTATTTATTAAAACATACTTTTCTGAAGAAACTGGACTCTTCATAAGCTTGCCACATATTAGTCAATTCTTCGTCTGAGAAGTCTTTAAAATTCTTCGTTTTGTAATAGTCAATATTAGGGATAAATCTTGGAGGAATATCCTTGTAAAGCCAGAAAATAGTGTAGATAAATGGTAAAATAGCCATAAGAATAATGGCCATCTTTCTAATAGCTTTTCTACCCATTTATTCCTCTCTTTAGACTTTTCTTTATCGCCAAAGCTAACCTGCCGGCCACCGTCCTTTCGGCCTTGCACATGATTATACGTAAAACCGCTTAATTTTCCCGGTCAGGTTCAGCGCATTGTTGGATTTTTCCCATAAAGTCTTTTCCAAAATATGATGCAGACATTTCATTGTAAATATCATATTCAATGACCCTATTTCTATCAGATACGAACTTAACTGTTATATCTTTGTGTCCCAAGTCAATTCGAATTTCCGAGAGGAGTTTTGAAAAAAGGAAAAATGATAATGTTGCTTGGTTAAAATCTCTATTTCGAAAAAAATGCCTATTTTTGACCGTATCATAATTTCGCAAAGGGGATGTACCTTGAATGACACCATGTAATCTTGTGAATGTATTGAATACATTAGCTGAGCTCCACGTAGCAACCTCGTTGAGAATATCAAAAAGTTCATTCGGTGGTTTTACTTTGTCATTAATTATCATTTCCCTGGTAAGCTTTATTACTCTTTCGTAAACTGGTATTTTTTTCTCCCTAAGCGCCTGCTCAAGTTTTGCCCTATTCTCAAGATATCTGACAATGCAAGCTGTAATAATGGAAGCGCCAGCCGTAATAACTGCAACAATGATAGTTGTATCTTTCATTTTTTTATTAGTATCTCCAATGTTTTTCGTACGGCTTTTGGAGGACGTTCCTCGGATTTACGGTTTCGCCCCCTTCCAAAGGCTTAAATCCGTAATCCGCGAATATTTACCGTCCCCTCATCGTGGATTCGCTCGCCGTCGAGGAGGCGATGCTTGGTTTTTAATTTTACAACCATGCTCAATTATCGTTCTCGCCCATCTCGTTGGCATAACACACCCCTAGCGTACACTGTTCTTGATCGTCAATACTAGCTTTTTAAGCTTCTCGGTCAAGCATCAAAGTAAATCAAATTTGAAATTCCGTAAATCCGAGGAACGTCCCCGATGGCCTACAAGTGATCCAACCCGATTATATCACCGCTTATTTACATTTTTAAAATATCCACAGATTGAACCGACCAATAACCAGGCCGAACAGTCCTTGCGCTATATGGTTATCTTCCGTAAAATTTGCTTCGGCACCCGCTCCTCTCAGGGCTCTGTGTCTCATAGCGTATTGCCTAGCTTGCTGATGACAGCCAGGCGACAAGGTCAACATCCACTCAAATTTTTTGAAACCCTATTCACCTTCGATACCGCTACCGCTCAGGCCGCCTTGTATAACGGACCTTGCTAATTTCTTGACGCCTTTGGAGTTATTGGGTGCCTTACTCAATCTGTCGTCCTTTTGCCCTGATCCGCCCGGATACGGCAGATTTAATATGGACTAAACTATTACGTGATCTTTCGATGATCCTCACTATCTTTTATTTTCAAACTGGCACTATCCTCCATCCAAGATCTTTAAGCCTCTCACAGAGTTCCAATTTCGGTTTCCCATTAGCATTTTCAAGGCTGGTCCTTTTAATTGCGAGACATAACAAATGGGATGGTCTAGTCATTGCAACATAGTGTATCTTCAGCCTGTTCCTAATCCTAACCCCGACTCCTGTACAGCCTCTTTTGTAATCGCACAACCATTTTAAAATAGATTCCAGATTGTGATCATGCCAAAAAGTTTCCAGCACTAACGTGGCTGCATGAGTTTCCCCTTTAACCGAGTGTATGGAACCTACTCGAATATGGACCGTTTCATTCCCCTCTGAATAGCGGTATATGTTGTCTTTGCATTTTGTCGCACCAGTCTCTGGCACGGGCTCGCTTTCAACCCCCTCCCACCGCATAAAGTGGTTAGCTGGTTGAGAATTAAGAGATTCTTGAGCGATTACTTCAGCAAGTTTTAGAATTTGATCACTCTGTACTTTCTCCCACACATACTTCGTTGGTAAGGGGCCTTTTATAACCCAATCGTGAACAACTCGACCATATTCCTTGATCATCTGTGGATGGTCTTCCAATAATCGTAATACACAACGATGGCAGCCTCCCTTCCTTGGTGAAGCAGAAAAATCCGATGCCATCCCTGCTAAGCGGAGAATGCCTTCCGCAATCTTTTCAACAAAAGGATTGACTTCCATTGATTGTTGAGCCATGCCGAAGCCGAAATATACGTACTTAAGGAAAGAGTCCGGCTTTGGCGTTTTTGAACTCAAAACGTAATCGTAGTCGGGCCAGTAGTGCCCCACATGTCTCGGTTTTCTAGTATCATCATCACCACGATGGACCTGACCGACAGCTGTGAAAACACCTCTCCGAATAAAATCGCTGGGAAACGAGCTAATTATTAGATTTCCATACGCATTTAATACTTTTTGGATGGTTTCATCATCGAAAAGGAAAATCGTATGCGGGCGCCCTTCCTCAAGAGAAATAGGGGGATGTCCTTTGGGACCTTCACCGATGAGATTACAAGTGTCCGAGTTTAATCCGAGAGATTCCGAGAGCCTTGCTATGTATTCACAAAAACGATGGCTGTTTGGGATTTCACGCTTCACGCCTTCAATAGGGAATTTATCTGTTGATGCTTCCTCAGCACCCATGAAATCATATATAGCCTGATTCTCGTCACCAAATCTTTGCCTAATGACAGGATTCTCTCCTGCCTGGAATATGGCATTTAAAATTTGTGATTGGGATTCGCTATTATCTTGTGTCTCATCAATGAACAGCATTGGAAAACGATTGCGAATTACTTTGATTATTTCCGGGCATTCCGAAATGAGTTCGCTGGCCCACATGAACATTTCTTCGTAACAAAAATAACCTTGTTTTGTGGTCAACAGGCAAGCGCTTTGTATATTGGTATAAGTTTGTGTGTTCTTACCAAGTGAGCCTTTGCCCCAACGAATTTGCCCGACGCTGAAATCAGGTGATTTTATGGACAACACAGTGGGAGAATATCCTTTTTTTTCGAGGCCAATCCGAATCCTGTATGGCAGAAAAAACCAGCGTCTTGAAAGGCAAATCTCTGTATCAACTATTTTTATTGGATAGCCTTTGGAACGTAGCCATGGCAAGGCAAAAAAATGATCCACGAAGCCGTGAATGGTACCTATAAAATGCGGATACGAAAGCAAGTTGCGTCCCACGGCGCTATGGCCTAATTGTTTTTCAATTTCATCGCGGGCAGCGTTGGTGTGGGATAAGACGCAGATGCCCTTTGTGCGGTGCTTCCACTTGTTTGCCAAAATCGCCAGTTTCGCAACCAGCAGGGTGGTTTTTCCGCTTCCGGGGCACGCAGAAACGTCAATAGAGGTCATTTCTTTAAGGATTTCATTTCGCGGGTCAGTACCATCCTCCCCGAAAAAGGCGTTTTCCGGAAGCCCCAAAACCCTAGTCGCCCATCTGACATCCTCGTCAGTAATCCCTGGGATTTCAAACGGGTTTCCATCAGCCATTTTAGTCCTCCATTGCGGCCACTGCTATTTCAGGACCAAAACCCGTAACGTACTCAATCGCCGCAACAAGATAAGATGGGAGACTTGATTTTAATTGGTCAGTCGTTAAATGTCCCTCTCCATGATATTTCACGAGAAGCTCCGAAAGGTATTGAGCGGCTATAGCCTTCGATGCCTTGTCTCGTGCGAAAAGGGCATAAACTTCTGTGGCTAACACCTCTTGTTGAGAACACCCTTCCTTGGGTTCAGCCTTCTTGCTCAACTCCGCAAAAGCTGTGCGGGCCTCCTCGAAGCAATCCTCATATTTCTTTTTGTCGGAATGAATTTTTTCATCTTCATGGGCAAGACAGGCCGCGATAAAAACCCATCCGGGTAGACCTCCGGAAAAGGTGCCATCCTCTTTTTTTGGGCCAAGAGCTAAATTGTATTCAAGAGTCCATTCGTCAGATACGAATGTTCGAACCAGCTGCTCATTCGCTTTGGAAATTTTGCCTTCAAGGTGATCAACTAAAGGATTTTCTTCACCAAAATCACGCTTTGCCCTCCATCGGCGCGGGTTCGGCGGTGGCCACTCGTCGCCTTCCTTGAGTTTACCGATTATGAAGGGAGCACAGTCCGGCATTACGTCCAAGTCCGTTAGGCACGCCACTGGAACCCGAAGGGGGCTATTCTTTTCGACATCCGCTCTAAGGAAAATGCGGGCGTACCGCCGTAGCCCTACACCACCAACGTTTACAATGGAAACGCCATGTTCCGTAAAATCCCTGCCTATCAATTTCGCCAGTGTCGGCATGAGGATGCTCTCCGCGTCCCCTTCGACGATCATTACGCCTCGCGCAAAAAACAAGTTCGCCTTTGTGACATCCAAAAAGCGCTGTAGAAACCGATAGTCTGATGCTTCCAGTTTGGTTGAAGCCTTTGCCATAGAAAATGCTTGATTTTCATGGATGAGAATGATGTTTTCAAGGTCAACTGCGGATGCTAAGTTAGGGCTGTGCGTGGTGACGATTATCTGGATACACTGTTCATTGGCTTGTTCTTGAAGTGTCTTCATTACCCTCAACTGACGTTGAGGATGAAGGTGGGCTTCGGGTTCCTCGATCAGCAACATCTTATTGCCCTCATCCTCTTGGGCTAATAGAAGAAGTTCGCAAGCCATGAACAGAAGATTGTTGGACCCTAAACCAAGCTTACCATCCCCGCTTATCGAGAGGTCTAGCTTTTCCAATAGCAACCGCAAACGAGTTTCATCGGATGCGGTCGCCCCACTTACTTTGATACTGCTTCCGATCCCGCCGCCTTTAAGGGAAAGTCCTTTCAAGTGTGCGTCAATTTTGTCCCGGGCATCAATTACACCCTTTTGCTTTGTCAATAAATCATTTGCCAAATCGCCGATCCCAAGAACATTCAATGTATGAATGTCAATTTCCCCAGCCTCTGGATTGTAGCCTACACCACTAGTTCGCACTTGTTCCGAATGATGTAGGACTTGCGATAGCCTTGAACCGCGTCCCGAAGACATCGCTTTTTCCGCGTCTCGCAACGGACGCAAATAGGTTGCGGCCAAAAGCTCTCTGACCTTAGGGTCAATGGATGGGCCATCTCCATTTCTGCCAGAATGTATTTCAACCCTCCTATATGGCCACCCCTTCGTTTTTTCTCCGGTCTCCTTGGCCGTCCAGGTCAGATACAAAACCGGAGGCCCTCCACTTTCTGGGTCATAGGTCAGGTATTCGATAAAGGAAGTTTGATCCTTGATACGAAGAGCTTCAAACTTGCAAACGATTCTTATCTCTTTGGGATTCGCTGTTATATGGAAATTTGTTTCTTCCAGCCTGTACCATTCTTGATCTGTTGTACCGAGAACAAACCGGAGCGCATCAATAATCGCGCTTTTTCCAGTATCGTTTTCCCCTACCAAAGTGGTCAAGCCCGGGCGGAGGGATATTTCAAATTTGTTCTCCCCTTCACCAAAGCACCGGAAGTTCTCTATCGTAAGTTTTGAAAGGTACATTAAGGACCCCTCCTGAACTCAGTAAGTCTATGAAACACGCTATATTGCAATATCAGTTTAACACTGATCGTAGCGCGAAAGATTTATTTCTTCTTTAAGGTTTTTATCCCTTTGCTATTTAGATGATTTGTTGTGGCCAGAATGATATTGCCAACCTCTAATGCAGATTCATCGAGTTTTTTTCATAGGCTAATGTAATGCTCACTTGCGAAGCCAAGTGAAGCTTTTGGTTGTAAGACGCTGGAGGGGGGATTGACAATTCACCTTGAACTACCTGAGGGGATCGGCTTGGCTGTCCGAATTAACGCAGGTTATCCGGCTGCCAAGCCGATCCCCTCAGGTAGCATATTTTCAGACAATTGTCGAGCCCCCTCCAGTGCTCATTTCAACAAGTGATTAAGTGGTTTCTGGATAACACTCAGGGTTAAAATAAACGTTGTTGTTTAATTCCAGAAAAATAAAATTATTGGCAACGTTTCTTTAATTAATTATGGATTTTCTAACCGTTTAACACTCAATAAATCATATTAGACGGAAGTTGGATAAATCCGTATGAGCTAAATACCTCCTGCGTTAAGATCGTGCTTCAAAGCTTTATTGGTCTCAAAATCTATACCTGAAGGAGTTCATGCCCATTATCTGAAATGGCTGCGCTACTATTTGGATTTTTGTCATAAATACGGATTCAACGAATCCATTCCGCAAAGCCTCCCGGATTTTATTGGCAAACTAAAGAAAAAGAAGCAAGCTGACGCTCAACAAAAACAGGCCGACTCTTCGATCCGCATTTATTATGAACTCATCAGGGCTGAACGCGATGATTTCCTAAAAGGATCGACTCCGAAAAAGCGAGCTCCTATAATCGTCAAAGAACATCAAAAAAAATTCCGGGCGCCTTCTTCAAAAGGGAACTACACCCAAATCCCAGCAAGCCTGGCTCAGCACCGAAAACGGAAAGCCGCAAAATACTTAATGAAAAATGGAAGGCAACATTCACCGAACTCGCCAATGAAATAAAGGTCAGGCACTATTCCCCAAAGACCCTGAAATCATACTCCACCTGGATCCGTAAATTGAAAAATTTCTGCAAAGGCAAAGCCCCGGCAGAATTCTCGATCTTCAATTTACTAATTTTACGGGAAAACACCGAAATAGATCGCAACCACAACAGCGAAAACCCAATTGGAGGAATAAATGTTTAACGATTACAATGACAGACGCAATCTCCGGGGAAATATTTAGATCTAATAAAAATAAAAAAACCCGCATCTCATTACGAGAGCGGGGTATTATTCCGGCCAGACCATGTTCATCCTCCCTTAAGGGTATAACGAACGGAATTAATTTGGATTTAATATACAGAAAAAGCTTGAGGATGTAAATAGGAAAAGAGGTTCGGGTAAATCTGCGGCCAAGTTATCAAAGACTTCGTTGTTAGTCCCCCAGCGTTATCGGCTGTTATTCCAACCTTATTGTCGAAGGCTTTGAATATTAAACGCTATTATGTGTCAGTAATGGTTAATATTAGTAGTTATAAGTTGAAATAATAGTAAGCAAAAAATAATATTGACAAAGTATTACCAATATCTATAGTTTTGCTGTGTTGAGACTGTATGAGGCTTAATTACGACAACTCCAAATTCCCGTGATCACGCCGATCGTTCACAGTCCGGCTTTTTTTATAAGGAATTGGTGAAATGGAGTCTATCCATGCATAAACTGCTTTCGACCAAAGAAGTCGCCGAGATGCTGAATGTGAATGAAAAGATGGTTTACAGCCTGGTATCTGAAAAAGGGCTGCCGGCTACCAAGATTACCGGCAAGTGGCTTTTCCCCCGGCATCTGGTGGAACAGTGGGTCGAGGCCAATACCATTAACTATCCCGATAACGGCCACCGGCTGCCGCCCTACGACGGTCTGCTGATCGTCACCGGCAGCAACGATCCGCTGCTCGATAGAGCTATTGCGATCTTCAACGGCAGGGATTCCAGCCAGTTGGCTGTTTTCGGGAATCTGGGGAGTATGGGCGGACTGAGGGCCCTGCGCCGCAACCTTTGCCACATTGCTTCCAGTCACCTGCTGCAGGATGATGGATCCGAGTACAATTTTGATTTTGCCTTCAAGGAGCTGGATGAAATGCCGGCGGTCGTCAATTTCTGCCGGCGCGAGCAGGGCATCCTGGTGGCCAAAGGCAATCCGAAAAACATCGCCGCGGTGGCGGACCTGGCCCGGCCGGGAATGAAAATCGTCAACCGGTCGCTGAGCACCGGCACCCGCCTGCTGCTGGACAAAGAGCTTAAACAAGCCGGGATAAACGCTGAGCAGATAGAGGGATATACAACCGAGGTTTCCCGCCATCTGGATGTGGGCCTGGCGATTTTGGCAGGGCGGGCGGATGCGGGTCCTGCCATCCGTGCGGTGGCAAAACTGCTTGATCTCGATTTCATCCCTTTGCGCTGGGAGCGCTTTGATTTGATGATTTCCAAAGAGCGCTTCTTCGACGAAGGGATTCAGCGCTTTTTGGGGATTCTGCACGAACCGGATTTCCAGCAGACGGCGATGCGGGACTTTGCCGGTTATGACGTCAGTTCGAGCGGCAAGATGGTGTTTCCGCGTGGGACAGAAGACGGATGACAGAAGACAGAGGACGGATGACGGAGGGCAGAAGACAAAGGACAGATGACGGATGACCGAAGACAGAGGACAGAGGACAGAGGACAGAGGACAGAGGACGGATGACAGAGGACAGATAACAGAAGGCAGGAGGCAGATGACGGATGACAGTTGACAGATGACGGATGACCGGCGACGGAGAAACGGAGTTTCTCCTGCTGTTGCGGTTCTCGGTTGCCGCGAGCAGAAAATAGGCAATTGAACAATGAAAAGGAGATGTGGGATGTTTCGAATGCTTCGGATGCTTCGGATTAAGTGGTTTGGATTGTGGGTCGTGTTCGTATTGTGTTTTGGTATTCACAGTGTTTGGGGACAGGATAAAATTCTGAAAATGTCCACGACCACCAGCACTCAGGCCAGCGGGCTGCTGGATGTGCTCCTGCCGGAGCTGGAGAAGGACACCGGGATCAGCGTCAAGGTCATCGCCAAAGGCACCGGTGCCGCCATCCGCGACGGTATGGACGGCAACGTGGACGTCATCTTCGTGCATGCCAGGGCACGCGAAGAAATGTTCGTCAAAGATGGCTATGGCACCAAACGCTACGCCGTGATGCACAACGATTTTGTGATCCTGGGGCCTGACAAGGATCCAGCAGGGATCAAGGGGCTGGACACCGCCGCCCAGGCCCTGGCGAAAATCGCAGGCACAACGGCTTTGTTTGTCTCCCGGGGAGATGACAGCGGCACCCATACCAAAGAACAGGTCCTGTGGAAGGCTGCCGGTCTGCCTCTGGAGGAGAAAACCAGCACCATCGTAAAAAAAGGCAAAAAGCGCGCAGTGAATTTCATTCAGCCCGCCGGTTTGGAGCAACGCTATCTATCCATCGGCCAGGGGATGGGCAAAGCCCTCACCTTCGCCGATGAGAAACAAGCCTATGTCCTGGCTGACCGGGGAACCTTCATTAAGTATAAGTTCGGCCGTGACGTGCCCATCGACCTGAGCGTGTTGTGTGAAGGCGATCCGGCGCTGGCCAATCCGTACGGGGTGATTCCGATCAATCCCCGGAAGCACTCGCACGTAAAGTACGATTTAGCCAAAGAATTTGCGCAATGGCTCGTTTCCCAAAGAGGGCAGTCTGTGATCAACAGCTACCGCCTGCTGGGAAAACAGCTGTTCTATCCGGATGCACTTCCCTAGCGGGTTCCGGGTTCAGGGTTCAAAGGTTCTCGGTTCGGGATTGGGTTCGGAAATTCAGGTTTTCCATCAACCCTGAACGGTGAACCTTTCAACCTCTAAAAAGCAACATCGTCGAGATTATAGACTGGTGCATAAAATCCAATTGTTTTTCAACAATTCTTTGCGGTTTTTTTCATGGATTTACTTATAGACAGCTTTTTATCCGCCATCCTGCTGGTCATCTCCCTGGATGCCGAGATGGTTGCGATCGTCGGGGTGTCGCTCAAGGTCAGTCTGGCGTCTACCCTTTTTGCTGCGGTGATGGGGGTTCCGCTGGGATTCACCATCGCCTTCAGCGAGTTTGCCGGCAAACGCCTGGCGGTGACGGTCCTCAACACCCTGCTGGCCCTGCCGACGGTGGTCATCGGGCTGTTCGTGTATGCCTTCATATCGCGCCGGGGCATATTCGGGCCGTTCGATCTTCTTTACAGCCAGACCGCGATTGTCATCGGCCAGGTCATTTTGATCATACCTGTGGTGGCAGCCTTCACCATTGCGGCGATCAGCCGTATCGACCGGCGTTACCGCCAGACTGCCATGACCCTGGGAGCCAACCGCCGCCAGACGGTCTGGGTCGTATTGCGCGAAGCACGCTTCGGCATCGTGGCTGCCGTGGTGGCCGCCTTCGGCCGGGTAATTTCGGAAGTCGGCATCAGCATGATGCTGGGCGGCAACATCAAGGGCTTTACGCGCACGATGACCACCGCCATGGCCCTGGAATACGACAAAGGCTCTTTCGTCCTGGCCGTTGCCCTGGGGATCGTATTGATGTGTCTGAGTTTCGGTATGAATCTGTTGTTTCACTTTTTTCAGGGCAGGGTGCGGTCCCAATGATTTATTCGATTTCCGGATTGATTAAGACGTACGGGTCGCGGACGGTGCTGGACATTCCCGAACTGGAGATTGAAAAAGACCGCATTTACGCCCTTCTGGGCGCCAACGGGGCCGGTAAGACAACCCTGTTAAACATCCTTGGGCTGCTGGAAGCGCCGACCGCCGGGCAGGTTCTCTACCGCTCCCGCCGGGTCGACTACGCCGAATCGGCCCTGCAGAGCCTGCGCAAAGAGGTTGTCCTGGTCGACCAGCACCCGATTTTATTTACCACCACGGTCTATAAAAATCTTGAATTCGGTCTGAAAATCAGAAAAGTCGCGCGGCAAAAGCGGGCTCGCATCATCGACGAAAGCCTGGAATTGGTGGGGATGCGGGAGTTTTCGAACGCCCCGGCCCAGCACCTGTCCGGAGGCGAAACCCAACGGGTGGCGATTGCCCGGGCCCTGGCGCTCTCCCCGCGGGTCTTTTTGTGTGACGAGCCGACCTCCAGCGTGGATGTTGCCAATCAGAACATTATCATCACGATATTAAGACGGATTAACGAAAACAAAAATATTACGGTGCTGTTCACCACCCACGACCGTTCCCAGGCGGCGCGTCTGGCCCATCACACCATCGTGTTAAATCAGGGCCGCCTGGTTCCGACCCTGTACGAGAACATCTTCAAGGGGGGACTGCGGACCGACTCATCCGGTCAGCCCCAGTGTGTGATTCAGGACAAAATACGCCTGTCGATCCGGTCGGGCCAGTGCCTCGAAAAAGACGGCACGGTCAGCGTTTTTATCGATCCGGAGAGAATTGCACCGTCGAAATCGCCGCAAGATCTTTCCATGGCCAATCAACTCCGGGGCCGGGTGATGCAGTTGATTGCCGAGAACGGCAAAATAAGGGTTGTTGTCGATGCCGGAGTCTGGATCGCGATGCTAATGCCAAAAAAGATCTATCAGCAAAACAAACTGATGGTCGGCGATACCATCGATCTGATAATCCCCCCGGAAGCGATCCACCTGATATAGGTCAAAAGGATACCTTTATTCCTTCTTCGGCATTCAACACTAGACATTCAGTTTTTCGGTCTTCAACGCCCAGGCGACGACGATGCCGACCATGAAGCCGGCCGCGAGATTGGCGGCCAGGGTGATCCCCAGCATAAACAGCACCACGAAAAAATCTTTGCGGCCCTCCAGATCCATAATGGTCATTGCCAGCTGGCTGCCGGCAAACAGCAGCAAAATGCCTAAAACCGACATCGGGATCAGATATATCACCGCCAGGGATTGATCGCCCAAAACGACAGCCAATATGACAAATATGCCGCCGATCATCAGATTCGATCCGGCGGTGCGGGCACCGAAACGGTAATGGGCCGCCAGACCGCCGGCGCCGTGACAAAGGGACATGCCCCCGATGACGGCCGCCGCAAGATTGGCCAGGGCCATACTGACGCAGGCCGACCTGTAGGTGACCTTTTCGGCGTCGGCGCCGAAATATTCCCGGGACAGGTCCCCATAGGCGATCACGGCATTTCCCAGGGTCATCGGGATCTGGGGCAGTACAAGGGCAAACAGGGCCAAAGTGAAATCGGTCGCGTTCGGCCAGCCCCAAGGCAGGAAAACCGGCAGGTGGATGCCGGGGTTAATTTTGTCCAGGCCTGCGTGGACGCCAAAGATCAGCCCCAGGGCAATGCCGCCGAATACCACCACCAACCCGGCCGGAAACCTCTTGTTGTCCAGCAGCAAAAGCGTCAAGAAACCCCCCACAATGCCGATAATTAGACCCAGCGGAACCGTTCCGACGCTGGCGATCGTCAGGTAGGGTTCGGCTGCCTGGCGCATGATCTGAAGGTTGGTGGTCCCCAGCATGAATTTGATGCCTTCGACCATCAGCAGGGTTCCCGTTGACAGCTGGACGCCGCGGACCACAGATTTGGGAATATATCTTCCGATAACGGTGATGGCACCGGTTGCTCCGATGACCAGGAGCACCAGGGCGATTAAAAAACCGGAAGCGGTAATCTGGGAGGCCGTCATTGCCGTCGCTATGGAGTAGGCGCCGATAACTTTCATCGGTTGAATGGGCACGGTGACGCCGAAATACATGCCGGCCAGGATAAAGTAAAGGCCGACGGTCAGGAATATACCATTGGGGCTCAAGCCGCTGACCAAAATCAATCCCAGGGCCAGCGGCAGCAATGTGCCCAGGTCACCCAGCGAGCCGGAAAATTCCAGGCGACTGAAGCGGTACTTCGGCTGGTTCGAATCGTTTGCCATACTGTGGTCACCTTTTTGAGTATTGAAATATTTAAAGAAATATATTAATTTAGGCTTACAGGCAAAAGCAACTCATTTTGCACCATTTCCCGCATTTCGTCAAAGAAGTTGCTCGGGTCAAGGCAGGCAAAACCAATAAGTCACGCCGAGCCGCCAAAGCGCAAAGAATGCTAATTTATTTCTTTGCGTCATGGCATGAAGATTGTAATGTAACTGCAGTTTTGATGCAGGTAGATATGAGCTGTCAACAGCTAGGGGATGGAAGGTGAAAACCAGTACCGAAAAAGTCGGCCGTAATGCGCCCTGTCCGTGCGGCAGCGGGCGTAAATATAAAAAATGCTGTCTGGGAAAAAACAACGGCGATCCGCCGGACCTAGCGGAGACCTATCTCAGGAAATACGGCATCCGCTTGAAAAAGAGCAACGATATCGAAGCCATCGCCCGGGCCGGACGGCTGGTTCTGGATACCCTCGACCGGGTGGAATCCCTGATTGCGCCCGGCCTGGTCACCGATGACATCAACACCCTGGTCCACGAATATACCATCAATAACGGGGCCGTCCCGGCCCCCCTGAACTATCGCGGTTTTCCCAAAAGTGTGTGCGTCTCCGTGAACGAAGTCATATGTCACGGAATACCCGGAAACCGCACCCTTAGCGACGGCGATATCGTCAATGTCGACGTTACATCCATCCTGGACGGCTACTACGCCGATGCCAATAAGACCTTTTTTGTCGGCAATCCGGGTCCCGACGCCCGCAAAATCGTCCGTATTGCCGGGGAATGCCTGCGCCGGGGCATGTCAGCGGTAAAACCCGGCAACACCCTGGGCGATATCGGCTGGAATATTCAATCCTATGCCGAAGCCCAGGGTTGTTCAGTGGTGCGTGAATTCGTGGGGCACGGCGTGGGGTTTGATTTTCATGAAGTTCCCCAGGTGCCTCATTTCGGCCGCCAAGGCACCGGCATCGCCCTGGTTCCGGGCATGGTGTTCACCATCGAGCCGATGATCAATCTCGGCCAGAAGGAGCTGAAGGTGCTGGATGACCAATGGACGGCGGTCACCAGGGACGGGTCCCTTTCAGCCCAATTCGAGCAGACCATCCTGGTGACCGAAACCGGATGCCAAAGCCTGACGCCGTACGACTTATGACGTCAGAAGACGGAAGACGGACGACAGAAAACGGAAGACGGATGACGGAAGACAGAAGACGGATGACGGAAGACAGAGATCGGAAGTGGGAAGTCGGAATGCGGAAGTGGGAATGGTTCTATTGCGGAATGTGGATTACGGATTACGGATTTGCGGAGCACAGCGAATCGCCTACCGGCATAGAACAGAACTTCGATTATGGCTCGAATGAGTATGGCGCAAAGCCGATAGCGAAAAAGAGAGTGGTGGATCATTCCAAGCCCGTGTACTTTATACCTTCCCCCCCTGCACCCTGCAAAACAGCAAGCTTATCCCATTTTCACTATACCGTGAGCCTTACACTGTCGTCCCCAGACCTTCTCACCGATAGTTGCAGCACCATAATTACTACAGACTGAGAAATAACTATTAGGATCCCGAATCCAACAAAAAAAATATGCGAAGCATAAATTAATTAATCCGCCGGACTTTGAGGACCAGCGAAATTCAGGTTGCAGCACATTAGATGCCGTCCCTCAAATGTTTGTCCTCAGGGCGGCTTAATTAGTCCACAGCTCCACATCGATCAGGCCCAGTTTGGCGGCATAGCGAACCAGCTCGAGGGTGCTGTGAAGGTCGAGCTTGTTCATGATGTTGGCGCGGTGGTTTTCTACGGTTTTGGGGCTGATGAAAAGTTTTTTGGCAATCTCTTTTGAGGATAAGCCTTCGGCCAGCAGGCGCAGAATTTCCTGCTCCCGGGTCGTCAGTTTCTCGGAATGGGCGTCATTGATCGTGGTTTCTTTGCCGGGCAGCTTTTTCAGGGTTTGGACAACCTGGGTCGAGACCGCATTGTCCAGAAAATAGTCGCCTTTTAAAACCGTTTCGATGCCTTTGAGAAGTCCCTCGGCCGCCGATTCTTTGACTACGAATCCGGTGGCGCCGGCCTGAAAGGTCTCGGCGATATAATCCACTTTGGAATGCATGGTAACAATGATGATTTTGGTTTGCGGCAGCTTCTCAAGTATCTGGCGGGTTAACTGGATGCCGCTCATATCCGGCAGCGACAGGTCGACCATCATCAGTTCCGGCTTGATCTCCCGGGCTTTGTCCAATGCATCCTGACCGCTGCCGGCTTCGCCGACGATCTCGTAGCGCTGGTCACGGACGATGATCGACTTCAGGCCTTCCCTGAAAAGGGGGTGGTCGTCGACTATCATGATGGATATTCTAGCGGCCATTCTTGTTCTCCGGCCAGGGGATTTCTATTAAGATACGGGTGCCCCTGCCAAGCTGGGATTTGATGTCCATTCTGCCGGCCAGCAAGCTGACCCGTTCTTCCATGTTGGACAGTCCCATTCGCTTTTCCTTCAGCGCCTCCGACAGGCGTTTGTCCACGTCAAAGCCCCTGCCATCGTCTTCGATTCGCAAAATGATTTTTGGTGAGGATGCCACCAACCGGACAATGGCATTTTTGGCGGCAGCGTGTTTGTTGATGTTGTTGAGTCCTTCCTGGATGAGGCGATACAAGTTGATGGCCGTATCGAAATCCAGTTTCAGATCTTTGACGCCGGCTGAATAATAATCAACGTTTATGTCGTTTTTTTCCGAAAAATCCTCGCACAGCTGATAGACAGTTCTCACCAGCCCGAGCTGATCCATTCCGGCCGGTCGAAGGTTGTAGGACAGATCTCTGACCGATTGGATCGATTCCTGCAAAATCCGTGATATTTCGGATACTTTCTTTTTTTTGTCAGGAGTCAGTTTCTGGGGTTCGTCAAAAAGGGTTTCCAGGCCGATTTTCAAGCTTGATAGATCCTGGGCCACGTGGTCATGCAGGTATTTGGCGATCCGGTTGCGCTCGTTTTCCTGGACTTTGATCTGCTCTTGGGTGAGGGCCCGGATTTTCTTTTCCGCCTGGATGCGCTCGGTGATGTCCCGGACCGCCCCGATGATTTTGAGGCGGTCTGCAGAAAGAAATTTACCGGCGGATATTTCACCCGGGAAAGTACTGCCGTCCTTGCGTTTGAAAAAACGCAGGGGAACTTTCATATTTCGTGTGTCGGTGCTGCTGACTTTATCAACGGCATTGCGGGTTTTGTCTTTTTCTGCCGATATATCCTCAACTTCCAACTGTAAAAACTCTTTTTTCGAGAAGCCGAAAAGATCCAGCGCTGCCGGGTTGGCGTCTTCGAATTGCCGGGTTTCGGAATCGAAGATCATGACCGCATCCGAGTCGCTTTCGAAAAGCTGTCGGTATTTCTCCTCGCTTTCCGTCATGGCATCCATGGCCTGCTAGCGGTCGGTGATATCGAGCAAAAAATTCAGCGTGGGCGGCCGTCCCTCCCATTCTACCAGAACCCCATTGTTTTGGATACATCTGGTCTGGCCTTCCTGATCCAGCATGCGCATGGAGTATATACGCGGCACCTCCTCACCCGCCAGCCGTTTGCGGTGGTGCTCGTAAACCATTTTTTTGTCATCGGGATGAATGTAGTTCAGAAAATTGCGGGTTTCGGCGCTGTCCTCCGAGAATCCTGTGGCTCTTCTGGCCTGGGGATTGACAAATTTGAGCATGCCGTCCTGGGTGATCACAATGCCTTCATTGGCGTTTTCAACCACCAGGCGGTATTTTTTCTCCGAATCCAGGAGCGCTTCCTCCGCCCGCTTGCGCTGGATCGCGGCGCCGATAATGTTGGCCGCGGTTTTGAGGGCTTCGATTTCCACCGGTGACCATTCGCGCTGCGCCAGGCAGTCATCGAAACCAATGAATCCCCACCAGTTGTCTCCGACCATGATCGGCGCGACCATTATCGAAATGATGTTCTGGGCCGCGAGAACGGTTCTCTCAGCTTCCGGTAAATCTTTAACATTGCCGTGAATGAGATCCCCTTTGCTCAGGACTTCTACCCACCGTTCGAATCCAGCGTCAGACCACGACAGTTGCTGAAGATCGGGATTGTCGATCTGCCGCTCGATATCCGGCGCCGCCCATTCATAGCGCTGGCTGGTAGCCGGCATTCCGTCATCGAGGATGTGGTTTTCGAAAATATAAACCCGGCTGACTTCATCGGCATATCCCAACTCCTCCAAGATGGATTCGATACTGCTCTCAGCGATTCCCATTCGCAGAAACCGTTCCGTAAACAGATACACAGCCTTTAATATATTGTCCCGGCGGCGCAGCAGTCGAAGGGCCAGTTCGCGATGCTCCTTTTCGAGATCACGCTCCTCGATGGTTCTGATCTGGTATACTTTGGAGAGGTAATCCAGATTGTCTAAAGGATCATAAGTGGATTTGCCGGGCATTGCTGTCTCCATCCTGGGAGATACTGAAGAAAGGGTGTCGGACCGGGTTGCTCAAGTCTGTCCTGCAACGCCGCCAAGATTTCATTTCATCCTCCCCATTTAGAGGTGAAACGTCAACTGCGGCTGCGGCTCGCGCGGATTGTTGTCCCGGCGGGCAGGGCGCAGGTGGCAAACTCCCCCTTTCCCCTCCATGGACTGTTTGGACGTAGCCGGCTGGCTGCCGGCATCAAACAAATAAAAAAAGCCCTCACGGATTTGTTTCCCGGATACAATCTAAGAGCTCTAACGGGTCTCATGAAGGTTTTCTCCCGCCAATCGGTGAAGTTGGGAATAGACTATTAAACGCACAGTTACAATAGGCTGATTAGGGCCGGTTTGTCAATTCAATCCATTATTTCTAAAACCGTGCGTTTTTTCTCTTTGGCGGAAACAGAACCTACAATAGTTCGCATGGCCTGGGCGATGCGCCCCTTTTTGCCGATCACTTTTCCGATGTCATCTTTGGCAACCCTTAGTTCCAAAACGGAGGTTTGATTTCCTTCGACTTCTGCGACTGCGACTTCTTCGGGTTTGTCAACGAGTGCCTGCGCGATTTGAACCACCAGATCTTTCATGGGGTATCCTCCTTTGCTGCGTGAAGACGGTTTGGGACTTGCATGATAGTTTCAATCGATGAAAAAGAGCTCTGAGGAACATTGGGCATCAAACATGTCTTGGTGAAATGACAACAAAAGCCAAAGGGCAACTCTTTTGTCTTAGAACCACCCTTTTTGTACGCAGTGAAATGTAGCCTCCCCCTGCGTGAACGCATTGATTTATACTACATCTCTCTTTTAATCCATTTATGCAGGCCTGTCCATAGGTGCATCGACTCATTTTGGTAGGGAGTAATCCCGGGAACCGGGAAATTTACCCGCAGCTATAACCTGACCGAATGACAATAATGATATTTTTTTTCTTGGCAACTATCATTATGTTTGATATTGCATAATTTCTGAATCAGTATCAGAGTATATGACACTTTGTTACAGTTGTGGCGACGTTAATGTTATACCAACGAAAAGGAGGTAGCAAAATGAGCAAGCGACTAAATCGTAAACATCATGGCCGTGCTTTCGGCATCGTTCTGGGCGTGGCTGCCGTGCTGACGTTGTTTTGTTTCAGCAGCCTATATGCCGGTGATTTACTGGTTTACACGGCCCTGGAAGATGATGAAGTGGCCGTTTACCTGCCGGCTTTCCAGAAAGCCCATCCTGATATTAATGTGACGATCTATCGGGACTCCACCGGCATTGTGACCGCCAAGCTTCTAGCGGAAAAAGACAATCCCCAGGCGGATGTGGTCTGGGGCACGGCCGCCACAAGCCTGTTGATTGCAGATGATCTGGGGATGCTCAAGGACTACAGCCCCAAAGGCATCGAAAAGGTCAAAAAGGGGATGAAGGACCCGAAAAACGATCCCGCCCACTGGGTCGGCATCAAAGCGTGGGTAACCGGAATTGTCGGCAACACCATAGAAATGGAGAAAAAGGGTCTTTCCCTGCCCAAATCCTATGCCGATCTTCTCAATCCGGCTTACAAGGGATCTCTGGTCATGCCGAACCCGGCCTCTTCCGGCACCGGGTTCTTGACCGTCTCAGCCGTGCTTCAAATCATGGGGGAACAAAAAGGCTGGGATTTCCTCGATCAACTGCACGAAAACATCGCCCAGTATACCCATTCGGGCTCCAAACCGGCCAAGATGGCGGGCAAAGGCGAATTTCCGATCGGCATTTCGTTTGCCTACCGCGGATTCAAACAACGATCCAAGGGGGAGCCGGTCGTCGTTGCCTTTCCGGCTGAGGGATCCGGCTACGATGTGGAATCCAACGCGCTGATCAAAAAGCCGCGCATCAAAAAAGATGCCAAGACTTTTCTGGACTGGGCCATCAGCGACGAAGCCATGGCCATGTACGCCAAGATCTATCCCATTGTGGCAACCGATGTTAAAGTCGATGCTCCCGATGGGTGGCCGTCCGATCCCATGACGGTGCTCATCGACAACGACCTGCAATGGGCAGCCAAGAATCGCAAACGCATTCTCAATGAATGGATCAAGCGCTACGACAGCAAGAGCGCGCCTAAATAGCAGCACCTGATTCCAAATCAACCAAACTGCCGGCACAACCCGGTCTTCCGGTTGTGCCGGCCTTTTGTGTGCCGGCACAAATAATTCCCCTTGCTAAGCAGTGCCCAAAGAAGTATGTTTTCTGCGTAAATACTGAGCAAGTGTATCAATTTGCCCAGGAGTGGGGATGACTATGGATCAAAACAGCATAAACAGCGGAAACGGCAGTAATGAGCATTTCCTCGAGGTTCGCAACATCACCAAAATGTTTGGCCAGTTTACCGCCTTGAGCGACATCAGTGTCGGCATCAGACAGGGCGAGTTCGTGTCGGTGCTGGGTCCGAGCGGATGCGGCAAGACAACGCTATTAAGGGTCATTGCCGGGCTGGAGGAGCAGAATTCCGGATCGGTCTGGATTGGGGAGCGGGATGTGTCCCGCGAGCCGGTGGCCAACAGAAAGCTGGGCATCGTGTTCCAATCCTATGCCCTGTTTCCCAATATCAATATTATCGGTAATGTCCAATACGGCATCAACCGGCGCCAGTTCTCCAAAGCCGAGCGGGAACAGCGGGCCATGGAGATGCTGGAACTGGTTGGTATCCAAGAGCAGTCCCACAAGTACCCGGCGCAGCTTTCCGGAGGCCAGCAGCAGCGCGTCGCCCTGGCCCGCGCACTGGCGCCCAGTCCCACGATTCTGCTGCTCGACGAACCTCTGTCCGCGCTGGATGCCCGCGTGCGGGTCTACCTGCGGGCCGAAATCCGGCGCATCCAGGAAACCCTCGGCGTCACCACCGTGATGGTAACCCACGACCAGGAAGAGGCCCTGACCATGGCCGACCGCGTGGTCGTCATGGACGAAGGCAAGCTGATGCAGTACGCCACCCCGCATGAGCTCTATGCCTCCCCGCAGAACACCTTCGTGGCCGGGTTTATCGGGGAGATGAATTTTATTTCCGACTGCATGGGACGCGATCCGGACTCTATCTTCTTCGGACAGTACATCCTGCAGGCCAAGCCCGGCCGGGCGGCCAACTACCAGGGCAGACCCGTGGTGGTCACCATTCGGCCGGAGGACATCCGGGTTATCCGCGACGAGTCGCTCGAAATCAACATATTGAAGACCAAGGTTGAGCGCATCGAGTTCAGAGGATCTCTGTACACCATCCGCCTCAGGGTGCTGCATCCTGCCGGCGGGGCCACCGACCAGCGCTTGAATATGGATCTGCAGGTGGAAACCATGGAGACCATGAACATCCGCACCCAGATGGAGCTGCCGATTCATTTGCCTCCCGAAAGACTGCTTCTTTTCAAGCGGCAAAGGAGCGCTTAAATAGGGTTTCAGGTGTCAGGTTTCAGGTGTCAGCGCGGCCGCTGGCCGCAAGCGTCCAGTCTGATCGAGGAGGAAACTGTTCATTTTCACGCAAAGACGCCAAGATGATTTATAATATTAGATTTTTCCTTTGCGGCTTTGCGTGAGATAGATTTTTCGTAGTTTCATATAACGAAAAGATGACATGCCGACGTCGCCGGTTGAAGGGAGCATCTATCCTTCATTGCTCGATCGTTGAATTCTTGCGCTGTTTCTTCGTTCTCACTGGCAACTGGAACATGACTCCTGATACATCAGCCAGGACTGTGTATGGATTAAATTATCCCAACCCGGTTTACTGATATATTACAGAAAGTTAAGAAGGAATAAAGTGAGTAAGCTCGCAAACTTTGGGGGACTATCCCATAGTTCGGCCGCCAGCGGACGCCGCGTCACCAAGCGCTCCAGTCCGGAAGACTGGATGCGGCGTCTGCTGATCGCCCTGGCCTGTTTCTGGCTGTTGGTGGGCGTTGTCCTGCCCCTGATGGATGTGGTCGACCGCGCCACGCATCTTGAACTGGTCGTCAAAATCGAGGAGCCCACCGAGGCGGAGAAGGCCGAAGACGAATTTCGGGGGCAGGTCGACATCGCCGGCCATGTAGTGCTGTTGATGCGCGAAGAGGGCAAGAAGGATGTCCTGTATATCGACAACAAGGCCGTCGAAACCCGGCGCGGCAAAGCCGAAGTCCCCGGTGTCTACGTCGAATTTTTCGAGCAGCGCCTGCGCCGCATCGTAACCGACCTGGCCCGGCCGGACCCGGCCGTCGATGAAGTGCTGCCGGTCAAGCCCGTCGATCTGCAGCTCACTGCCGAGCAGCGCTGGCAGTTGGACGGTGAATTGCTTCCCCCGGGGGAGAACCTGGTCGTCTTCGAACGCTTCATCGGGATGGCGAATTTTTTTGATTACTTCGGTCTGAAAGGCATCACGCAGGCCAGAACCTTCGTCGCCCTTGCCAACATCCTGCTGTCCATCACCCTGATCGGCTTTTTGGTCTGGACCCTGATCCGTCCCACGGTGCCCTTTAACCAGAATGGCATGCTCACCCTGGCGATCCTGGTGGTGCTGGCCTTTCAGGCTTTCAGGTCCATCGAGTTTCTGACCCAATACATGGAAGCCTCCGGCCTGGCCCAATCGGTCTGGAACAGTATGCGGGTCGGGGTCTACACGACGGTCATATCGGTGACCCTGGCTTTTTTATACGCCTACGGCATCCACCGCACCCGCATGTTCGGCAAGGCTTTTTTTCGTGTTGTGGCCATGATTCCGCTGTTTGCGCCCACGATGCTCTACGGGCTTTCGCTGGTTTACCTGTTCGGCAACAAAGGGGTCATCACAACCGGATTTTTCGACAAACTGCCCTGGCTGGCCTGGGACATTCAGCTCTACGGTCTGACCGGCATCGTCATCGCCGAGGTCGTTTTCACGTTTCCGCCGGCTTTCATGATTTTGCTGGTGGCGCTTTCCAACACCGATGCCCGCCTTTATGAGGCTTCGGAGAGTCTGGGAGCCGGCAAGATCAGGACGTTTTTCACGGTGACCATCCCCAGCATCAAGTTCGGCCTTCTGAGCGCGGTTTTCGTGGCCTTTACCCTGTCGTTCACCGATTTCGGCGCCCCCAAAGTGGTCGGCGGCCAGTTCAACATCCTGGCGGTTGACATTTACAAGCAGGTGATTGGGCAGCAGAATTTCGGCATGGGCGCCACGGTGAGCATCATTTTGCTGATACCGACGGTGTTGGCCTTTATCGCCGACCGCATCGTTCAGCGCCGCGCCACGGCTGTGGTCACCGCCCGCAGCGTGCCCTTCGTCCCCAAGGCCCACGCGGTCCGCGATACCGTCTATGGCAGCATCTGTTCCTTAATTGCTGCGTTTATCCTGCTGATGGTCTTCATGGCCGGGGTGGCGTCGTTGGTCAAAATCTGGCCCTATGCCTTCACCAACCCCGAGCGGTACCCGCAGATCTGGACACTCAAGCACTACCTGTTCGATGACGTCGGCGGCGGCGGCTACAAGGCTTTCTGGAACAGCATTAAAATGGCCGGCCTGACGGCGGTCTTCGGTGCCATCGTCACTTTTACCAGCGCGTATCTCATCGATAAAACCAAAGGCGCCACTTTGCTCAGACGGACGGCCTATTTTCTGTCGATTATTCCGCTGGCCCTGCCCGGGCTGGTGATCGGAATCGCCTACATCTTTTTCTTCAACAAAATCCAGTTGAATATTCCGTTCACCGGCATTACGTTTTACAACCCGTTCAACCTGCTTTACGGGACAATGGCCATTTTGGTTATCTGCAATGTCATCCATTTTTACACGGTCAGCTTTCTGACCGCCACCACTGCCATCCGGCAGCTGGACAAGGAATTCGAGTCGGTGGCCGAATCGATGGCCGTTCCGTTCTACAAAACCTTTCTGCGTGTGACCGTGCCGGTGTGTTTTCCCGCCATACTGGAGATCGCCGTGTTTTACTTCGTCAGCTCGATGGCGACGGTTTCGGCTGTGATTTTTTTGTACACCAGCGATAACCCGCTGGCATCGGTGGCGGTCATCAATATGGATGACGCCGGCGATACCGCCCCGGCGGCGGCCATGTGCATGCTGATCGTGTTTGCCAATGTGATCGTGCGCAGCGCCGCCGAACTGATCAGCCGGCGGTTCAAGCGCCGCACCCAGGGATGGCGATCACGATAACGGCGGGTTGCGGGTTACGGGGTGGGCGGTGCAAGACTTAATTCACAGGACAGGTGGCAAAATGTGAAGGGCCTTGGGCACACGGCATTCGACATTAGGCTTACGGCACACGGCCTTTGATGCGTGGCTAATGGAACCGGTTGTGTCTTCTGAGGTATCGGAGCTAAGGTAGCATGTGTTCGGTGCTAATCTTCTAGCATAAGGCTCAAATGCAGCGTATTTTCGAATCGATCAGGGCAACACTTCCCGACGACTTCCGCATCCCCCCTACGAATTCTTTTTACATTGAACTTTCTGTCTTCCCGTGAGTCGAATGCCGAATACCGAAAGCCGAATGCCCTTTCCGCCATTTCACCTGAATCCACTAATCTCAAGCCGTCTTCACTAAACACTAAAGGTTATACCGTACACCTATTTTCTAGGTTTGTCGGGAGGTGATCTCCTTGATGTGGGCCTGGACAATTTTTTCTTCGTGCCGGCGTTTTTTCGCGGCGGCTTCGCTCACTTTGGTGATCATCAGGTCAATGTCGCTGGGTTTCATCAGGTAGTCGAAAGCGCCCATTTTCATGCCGTCGATGGCCGATTCGACATCCGCATGGCCCGAGAGCATGATGACCTCTACCAACGGATATTGCTTCTTGATTGCCGTTAGGGTTTCGATGCCGTCCATTCCCGGCATCCTGACATCCAGAATGACGACTTCCAGGTCAGGATTCTCATCGAGTGCCTGCAGAGCCTCCTCCCCGTTGTAAGCTTTTAGTACCTTAAGATTTCGCAACTCGAGACGCTCGCTAAAGGCTTCAACGAATTCGGCTTCATCGTCCACCAACAATACGTTTGCTTTACTCATTGAAAAGCACTCCTTTTTGATTCTCGGAAGGCAGAGGGAGCCCGGTAGTAGATAGCCATTGATCCCAGCCGCATTGATATTCTGTGAGGGGGAATGCATCCCGGCCTGATTGAGCTGATTGAACTTTTACCATAGGTATTGAAGCTAAATCAATTATTAGATTTCACGGTCGTATCCGGCGACAGACGGCCCGAACTTTCCGCCAACCGACCTTTTGGACTAATCTCCAGAAATAACTTGAGTATACCAGATTCATCATTTAATATTCGGGATATCTTCCGACACATGGACACCGAACCCGGCAAGGAAAGAAACCTTTCTGGATCGGGACATTTTCTTAGATTCAGCCCTACTTCGACGTCTAATTGCAGGGATTGCATCCGGCAGTTGTGATCGAGCCTTGATCCGGTCTTTTCCGATTGTGCTTCTTGAAACGCCGGATATCTGTGACTCCTCTTCGAGTTGCCAAGCCGAGGCGGCAATGGCCTAATCAATAAAACAGATATCATGAGGATCCATCATGAAAGAACTAATCAGACTCCTGGATCGCATAATTCAGAGAACCAACATCAACCTGCGTGAACTGGAGCACGATGTTGCACCTATCGTCCAAAATCTGGTGCCATTGGAACAACTGGTCAAATTTTATGCCGTCTACGGTGTCACCCCTCACCACCCGCTGGATTTTGTTTGCAGACATTCCAACCTGGCGGGAAGCTATTTTCTGGGCAAAATTCGGACCCGCAACGCGGTCCTTTACAAATGTGACATCCGGGGTGATGAACTCAAACATCAGGGCGATGTGTTCAAATACCAGCAGTTGGAAATCCCCATAACCCGAGATGAGGGCATCGACATCGAGGACAGTTATCTAATCAAAACCCTGATTCATAATTTTTCCCACGATCCGGAAACCCCCGAAAGTTTTTTGTCACCAACACCGTTTCGGCCCACTATGCCAATATCCACGGTTCTCCCATGGACGGGTCTTTTCTAGGGCCGTTTGCAACGGTCGATCTGACAACCGTGAACGATTGCATAATCGGCACTTATTCCTACATCCAGGCCGGTGAAATCGGTCATCTCAATGTCGAGCCCGGAACGATATGGGTTCGCAGTCCCGGCGAATTCGATTTCTTTTACCGGCATCCCCGGGACGAACTCAAACATTACATCGATTTCGCGGCGGGAAACCGGCCTCAGGGCCTATTCGTCGATTTTGTGGAGAGCCGCAAAGAAGATTTCGAGCAGGTCTTTGCTGAGGTTAATCCGACCCAACCGGTTGAGGCGCCGTCCACGTCATCGCTGGATCGATTTGCGGTGATCAGACCCGGAACACACATCAGTGAAAATGTCCTGGTCTCTCAGCGAGCCTATCTTCAGGATTCATGGTTGGGCAAAGGCGCTAATGCCCAGGAAAATTGCTATATTGTCAATTCAAGGCTGGCAGGATTCAATGTGACGGCTCACGGGGCGAAAATCATCGAAGCGGATCTGGGCAAAAATATATTCGTCGGATTCAACAGCTTTTTGCATGGCAGGCCCAACAGCCGGTTGACGATCGGTGCGGACAGCGTCGTTATGCCCCACACCATTATCGATATTACCGAACCGCTGACCATTGCCCCCGGGCAACTGGTCTGGGGCCTGATCAAAAATGCAGACGACCTGGGACGCAACAGCCTGGCGCTCGAGGAGTTTTCCAGGATCGAAGGGGCGCAGGCGCACGGCAACCTGTCCTTCGAGGGGCGGGGTGCAGCCTTTGTGACGGCCTTGCGTGATCGGATTCATCACATCCTGGAAGCCAACGGGGCATTTTTTAGCGGAACCAACACCCCCGGTCATGCCCAAAATAACCGAAACATTTCTTTTAACACCATTCAACCGTATACCGAAGGTAAATTGGAAGGCCTGTTTCCAACCATCATCGTCCAGCCATAAAATAAAACAGCAGCTGGAACCAGGGTCCCAACTGCTGCTTATTTTCATTGAATCATTGGTCCATCAATAAAAGCGCGGATATTGACCATCAATCCACGCTTTTTGCTATTGTCCCATAAACGCCGGCGGTTCGGCTTGACATGTTCGGGACCCGGAAATATCACCCGCTGAAAATAAGATCTTATCCAGAAAACTCCACGGGCAGGAAATCAGCCAAGAAGCCGGCCGACGTTCCGGGCAGCGCCGATTCAGCGATTATAGCGCGATTTCAGATCCGTCCCTAGACACCGGACGGGATCACCATCACGGGGCAAGGTGCATGTGCGAGCACATTCTGGGCGACACTGCCGATCAGAACACGCTCGATTCCGCTGCGGCCCTTTGTCCCCATACAGATAAGATCAATTTCTTTGTCTTTGGCTTCCTGAACAATGAACTCGTGGGGTTTGCCCCCCATATGAACAATTGTTTCGCAGGGGATACCGGCCTGATCGACCTTTTCTTTGGCATTGTCCAGGTACCGTCTCACATCTTCGGACATCTTTTCCACAAGGTTAGGAGCAACCGCCATCTGCTCCGGGAAGAGGTCGACGACACTGATTACGAAAATTTCACTCCTACAAATCCCCCCCAGGCTGATGGCCTGATCTACCGCCGTATCACTGAATGAGGAGCCGTCTACGGCCACGAGTATTCTTTCGCCCCTGGTCAGGGGACATGCACATACCAATTCTGCCATGTTCGTGCCCTCCGAAAAACGAAACTGATATTCGGTTATTGTATACTCATTGGTATTGTCTTCCTTAGTGCATCCCGACAATACCGATCATAGACAGGGCGACCAGAAAGGCCACCCAGATAGCCAGAATAGTATAAAGATAAATCTTGTCACCGATATATGCAACTGCCGCCGCAAGGAGGGCCCACAGGGCGACGCTGCAGCCTAAAGCCAGCCCGAATTGGGTGAATCCGTCGCCGTAGGTGAAATTTCTTAGGTAAAAGTGACCTCCGGGGAATTCGTTTCCCACTTCCCGCCACACGGTTTGGGCGTCTTTGCCCTGAAATATGGCATTGAACAGCTTGTAGGGATTCAAGACGTTGTTTTCCGGTAATGCGACGGAAATGACCGGACCGACCATGCATATGAGACAGGATAGAATGGTGATCCAATATACAATGGCGCCGTACGTGGTCTGTGCACGGGGCATTTTCGGGGTACTATCAGCACTCATAACATTACCTCCTTTAGGATCCCGAGCGTGTAAATTTGATGATGGACCGGGTGACGGCTGCAAATATTACCAGGAATACCAGACCATTGAGCCATACCGGTACGGCTCCGATCACCCCCAGCATGCCGAGCCCTTTGGTAAGCAGTCCGAAGCATGCAAAAAACATAAATCCAATCAGCAAAAATCTCACGAAACCAGCTTTAACCCGGATGAGAATCAGGGCTCCCAACAAGCCGCCCAGGACCTGTCCAACCAGCCAGGGTGCCGCAAAAACCGGAATGATGGCCCCCATGAGCAGATAGGGCCAAACACCGATGCAGTCGCCCATTCCAAGGAGAACGCCGCTGTTTGCGGCGGCCACTTTCAGGGGAACGGCCATTATAACGTTTTGGGCCGGTACGATGGCCCAGCCGGCGCCCAGGCCGAAAAACCCGGAAAGCATGCCGACACCGATAATTGCCAAAATCACCCAGCCTGCCCTGGTCAGCGGGTAGTCAATGACCTTGTTCAGGGACACTTCGTAGTACGGTTGGGACATCTTCAGCCACTTGGTAAACCCGTCCACTTTTTTAACTTCAGGCCATTCGATCTTCTTGCCTCCAAGCAGAAAATATACGGCCAATGAGAAAAGAATGCCCCCCAGGGCAAGACGGACTAGCCCCTCTCCGGTCTCTCCCAGATGCTGGGCCACGTAGATGGCTCCCTGGGCCCCGGTAAAGGCCCCCACGCCGTATGCGGCCGCACAAAAAATGCAGATTTTCAGATTGGCCAATCCTCCCTTCATAAAGGGTCCTGTCGAAACCAGACCGCTGAACATAGCCACAATCAGGCCGGTTGCCCTGACGATGAGACTGTCCACGGGGGTGAACGCCAGCATAAAAGGTGTGAATAACACCCCGCCCCCGATGCCCCCGATGACCGCCACCATGGCAATCGCAAAACTGAGAAAAAAGAAGCCGAAAAGCCATCTCCAAATAGCTCCCCCGCTCATTTCACCGGGCTGCGTTTCAGCACCTATCGTGAATAGCGCAAGTGCTACGTACGACAGGACGAGCACGGTTACCATCACGATGACTTCGAGCCAGGGTGATTTAAAAAATTTCCCCATTCGTCGCCTCCTCCCCTTGATGATTTTTAGGTACAAGGGATGCCATCTAACATACACTGCTTTTCTTGTCAAACATATATGAAGCCATCTCAAAAATGATGCAATTTCAATTAATGAAAAAATAAATTTATTTGACATTTAAAATTCGCAATTATATTCATAGCATCACCAGCCGCGATTCGACACCTCAGGCCCGGAGAAAACGACTCGCTTGGAATACGACCATCATCTTTAGGAGGTATTTTTATGTCAGACGAGAAAAAAATTAAGCTTCTCATCGTTGACGATGAAGAAGATTTCTTGAATTCTATTGCCGAAAGGCTCGGAATGAGAGATTTTGACATCACGACTGCCAGCGAAGGAAAAACCGCCGCCAAGTTAGCCAAAAAAGAGATGTTTGACGTGGCCATGCTTGATCTGCGAATGCCGGGTATGGATGGCATCGAGCTTCTTCAGATTTTGAAGAAAAAGCATAAGTTTTTAGAAGTAATCATGTTGACGGGTCACGGTGCGATCGAATCAGCAGTAGAGGCGACAAGGCTGGGTGCATATTCCTACCTGGAAAAGCCGTGTGAGTTCGAAAAACTCCTGGAAGAATTAAAAAATGCCTACGAAACCAGGCTCAGGAAAAAATTCGAACACGACAAAAAGCGAATGGAAGAAATCGAAATGTTGAGAATGGGATCAAGTCCTATGGGTATTCTCAAGTCGTTGATGCGTGTGGATGACGATGAGAAATAAAAGGCGGTCGTAAAGTACGCGGTTGTATTTTTTGATCGCCGCAATTTGATGGTTTAGAGAATCGCCCGCCCCCTGCAGGCCGGCTTCCTGAGGCCTTGGGCTATGAGAGTAGCGATTCATTGCGGTTTTTCATGTTTCAGGGCTTTGGCCTTTTCTATTTTCCGGGCGAGAAGGTTCAGATCGGCGGGTTTTTCGATGACATCCAGGGCGCCTAGCCTGACGGCCTCACGGCGCGTTTCTTCCAGTACGTTGGCCGTCAGCATGATGATCTGCAGCTCCGGTCGGATTTCCTTGAGCAGCTTGAGCGCCTTGAAACCATCCATTTCAGGCATTAAAAAGTCCATAACGACCGCATCATAGGTGTCTTCCCTGATCTTTTTAAGGGCGTGTTCAGCCGAGTCGGTTGTGGATACTTCCATGCCGCGGGCCGCCATACGCTCGGCCATGATACCCAAGAAGTCTTTTTCGTCATCGACAAGCAATACCTTTAGGGACATTTATCAGCTCCATTAATATCGTGTGATACAAGTGTAATAAAAAAAGTGGCGCTAGCCTGCGCCGTTGATTTCGGCCAAATCAAGCACAAGCTCTTCAGATTCAATTTCTAGCGACAATTCAGCCGCCAGCATCTCGAGCAAATCCCGCTCACGGTTAGATGGAAAAGCATCCATAAGCGCCGGACTAAGATCTGCCAGGTGCCGGAATCTAATCCGGACGCCGCCTTGAACCGCTTCGGCCGCCAGCCCAATCTGTTTGTCCTCCCCGGCGGCGGACATTGAAAATTCCAGACACAGCCAGATCAGGTTCATTAAAAAAAAGGGGGCCGTTTGCAAGGATATCGGATCTTCCGGCAGCTGCAAATCTATGCGGATACCCCGCATGGCGGCAAATCTGGCGGTCACAGCAAGGACGGTTTCAAGCGTTTGGGCCAGATCGACGGATTCAACGCTTTGATCCGTGCTGTGGGCAAAGCGGTTCATATGTCTGATGATTGCGTCTGCCCGGCTGATCTGTTTCTTAACGCCTTCAGCCATTGTTTTTAAACGAGCCGGGTCGAGCGGACGACCCCGGTCCGCCATTAAGATCAAGTCTTCCAGCAGTCCCGCATTTTCATTGATAATCGCCAGAACATTTTTGAGCTCGTGGGATATGGATGCGGAAATTTGGCCGAAGAACTGCAGTTCCGTTATGGGGGCATCTTCCGGTTGTCGACTCATTTAATGTGATCCTCCTCTAACCAACAAGCAGTTCCGAAATACTGAAGGGTGGTATAAGCGGTTGTAGAAAAAAACCTCCGGATGCGCTTGGAAAACGGTACATTTTTATAACAACCGCTATAAAGCCGTATACGAATTGGCTAATGGTTTCATTGTTCAGTTGCATATTTTTTTCATCCTGCCGCGTTATCCGGCATCACCAGGGGAATTTCGACCCTAAACGTCGTTTCCTTGCCGACCTGGCTGGTGACGTTGATGGTGCCGCCGATTTCCTGTACCAGGGCATAGGTGACCGAAAGACCCACGCCGGTCCCGTCAAGGCCGGTTTTGGAGTAGAAAAACGGGTCGAACACGTGCTTCAGATCAGACTGCGGAATGCCGGGCCCAGTGTCCGTAAACGAGACGGCAATGAAATCTTCGTTTTGCTGCACCACTTCAATATCCAGGCGGCCGCCGTCCTGCATGGCACTGATGGCATTGTTATACAGATTAAAAAACACCTGCTCGAGTTTGCCGCGGTCACTTTCGAACTGCGGAAGATTCTCCCCGACCTGCACCCCGACGGTTATGGCCCGGTATTCAGCCTCTTTGGCCAATACATTTTTGACCTCATCGATGATTTCGTTTAAATCGATGGTCTGCACACTTAAATTGAGGTGGCGGGAGAAATTCAACAGGCCCCGGGTAACGGCGGCGCAGCGCTGCACCGTGGCGATAACCGAATCCACCAGGTCGATGAGCTTGGGGTCCTTGGCGTAGGTGGCCGTCAGTGTGAATATATCCCGGATATGGCCGGCCTTTTCATTGATAATGGCCAGCGGGTTGTTGATTTCATGGGCCACCCCGGAAGCCAGGCGCCCCAGCGAAACCATCTTATTGGCGTATTCCACCTGGTGCAGGGTGTCGACACGCTCCTGGTCGGCAACGTGGATCTGGTTGACCAAATGGGTGGCGACCCCGAGCGTCACGAGCAGGATCAAGATAATGCTGGCCGTCAAAATCAGCACAAAGGCCCAGGTCGTTTTGTACCAGGGTTGGATGCGTTCGCTTTGCTCCTGGATCATCACCAGAACATAAGGAGTTTCCGGTATGTGGGCATAGCCGACGACGATGGGATCATTATCGTCATTGGTGCTTTCAAAAATCTTCGAAGTGGACGCGTAATCCGAAACCGACATCGAAATTTTATTGAACACCGGGCCATAATAACGGGAAGGGGTTTGGAGCACACCGTCGCGGTTGACGATGAATAGGTCGCCCTTGGCGCCCACACATCCACCCGGGGGAGGGATTCAGTCAGCTGATCCGGCTTGAGAACCGCATGCAGCACGAAAAAGGATCCATCCGGCAGTTCTCGCTTGACCGCGAAATCGATATGGGGCTCGTTGAGGCCACCCGTTAACAATTCGCTGATGTAGACGCCGCGATCCAGGACCTCATGAAACCAGGATTGCCGGTTGAAAACAAGGCTTTCCCTTTGATGGGAACCGGCATGGGATATCAGTTTCCCGCTGCTGCCGATTACGCCCAAATCGATAAAACCTCCGAAGCGTTGATTGAGGTTGTTCAGAATGTCGGCCAGGCGGTCGGGATCTTTCAAAGTCTCCAGGCCGTGATCATGGGCGATGAAATCCAGCACTGAACGGCGCTCGGTTAAAAACAGGGACACCGATCGCCAGCTGTTGGAAACGAGTTGGGAGGTTCGCAGCACGACCTCCGACTCGATGGTTTCCATCGTGAGCCGGTACCCGGAAAAGGCCCAGATGATCAGGGGCACAAGCGCCACGGTCGCCGTCACCAGTATGGCCCGCTTCCAGATCCGCAAAAAGTCGAAGTGGTGTTTGTACGGCCCGGCGGTGATGTCTTTGTGATCCAGAAAGGCGGGTTTCAGTTTCTTGATTATCGACATATTTTCAACCATGCGCATGATTTATACCGGTTGTCAAAAATATGTTCCGTTTGCCAGATTTCCTGACACGAGAACATTTTGAGAATAATCGATGGAAATTATTTCAAATCTGACAACCGCTATGTGATTTTTTTACTTAAAAAAACATAGATTATGACCAAGCGATGTGCCATCTTTGAATTTATGCTCGGCCATTTCTCAATGCCGAAAGCAGATCCGGCCGACGATCAGGTCACGCTGATTTCAGAACCGCGTCTGTATAACTGAAACTAAAGGGTTTCTCTAATTATTCAAAATAATTCGTGCATTATGACTCTAAGCTGATATAGTTGTCAGTAAATTTTGCTTCATAGTTGCTGACCCATATTTGAGATAAGGAGCCATTATGCAACGCGGACT
>Ga0209052_1000122_pt1:0-12500 | contig 32801 bp, 23 predicted proteins | sample WorMetHEROISLAND_2_FD_187409 | JGI IMG/M metagenome (GOLD analysis project Ga0209052, IMG submission 187409) | Marine gutless worms symbiont microbial communities from Max Planck institute for Marine Microbiology, Germany - Olavius sp. 4 HERON... | ecosystem: Host-associated > Annelida >...
CTCAGCAAAGCATCAACGATGCGTGTCTTGACCTCGACCTCGCTGAGCAACAGTCCGCCACCATCGGAACTGATCGCCCCGCCGTCGAACCGGCCCACGACGGCACGCTTGCCCAGGGCGTGAAATTTCAGCTGCTCGGCGCTACACTCTGTCATCCAAGGGCCGTCCTCTTCTGGTTGCATAAGTTGTTGGTCACACAACTCTTATGCCAAAGAAGACGGCCCAATCCCTTGGTGAAATATCCGGGCTAGATTCTGATGTTGCGAACCACTTGAAAAATACAAAGCCACCTCCGCATCATAAACAAAATTACCATCAATGGCTTACTGAAAACTTTGGGTTAAAGGCTTTAATTACACACATACATCAAGTTATTTGGTATCGCAAAAACATGTTCTTCTATGTTGGAACTTAGAGAGAAGGTGGCTCACTTTTACCGAAAAAAGCCGGTGCAACTTGCAATGCATATCCCTAAAAAAGATGAAACCTAACACGCAGGTCAATTATTCCGCTTTCCAACCACAAAAACCCTGGCTAGTTATGTATATAGGTCCCTTTCCTTGCATAATATATGCCTTAGCATGCAGTTGCAGTGCTAAAGTTATCTAGACCCTAACCAAACAGTTTCTCAGGTAACAGCCGGAAATCGAACCGGAAGGACTCCCTTAACAATGCATGTCATGATCCTGGCCGCCGGGCGCGGCGAGCGCATGCGTCCGCTCACGGACCATACGCCCAAGCCCCTGCTGCAGGCGGGCGGTAAGCCGCTTATCGTCCACCACATCAAGCGCCTGGCCGCGACCGGTTTGCACCGGATCGTCATCAATCACGCCTATCTCGGTCACTGCTTCGAGGCCGCGCTGGGCGACGGCTCGCGTTGGGGGGCTGAGATCCGCTATTCGCCGGAAGGCGAGGCGTTGGAGACCGGCGGCGGCATATACAAAGCGTTGCCCTTGCTCGGTCACCGGCCTTTTCTGGCAGTCAACGGCGACACCTGGACCGACCTGGAGTTTGCACGCTTAGGTCTTGCGGAGGGTCTGCTCGCGCATCTAGTGTTGGTGGACAACCCTCCCCATCATCCGGAGGGCGACTTCGCGCTCGCTGACGGTCGGTTATCGGCGCAAGGTACTCCGCGCTATACCTACAGCGGAATCGGTATCTATCACCCGGATCTCTTCCGTGGTTGCCCGGACGGGGCCTTCCCCCTGGTCCCCCTGCTACGCGCCGCGACGGGGTGTGGTCTGGTGAGCGGCGAGCACTATCCAGGCCGCTGGCTCGACATCGGGACGCCAGAGCGTCTGCAAGCGCTCAATCGCATGTTAAGGGGTGGTGATTCGTAGTAATCTCGTCTCACGGAGAGGGTTCCCCAACAGACCAAGAACTGTCGGATGAGGGTAAATTGATTTGCGTTCATCGGCGTTCATTTACGGCAAAAAATGATTCCCATGTTATCGGTACTTGGGCAGTGCTGTATTAGGGCCTGTTAGTATTTAACTCCAACCGACTGTTTTCACATATTAAACGGCCGCAGCATTCCAGCGGTCTGCGCAGCGGTGCCCTACACATCAATCAGATGGTTAACGCAAGGTCCACTGCGTGAACTTTCTAAATGTCAACACGACCTCGTCTTCGAGCAACACCATGGGCCAGGAAATCGATGCATCCCGCTTCACGCAGGCTGACTTCGAGACCTTCCGGACACGCCTACGCCGGGAGATGGCGCTGCTGGAGGGTTGGTTCCGGGACGGGGTCTTTGCCTCGACCCACAAGGTTGGGGGCTTCGAGCTCGAGGTCTATCTGGTCGCGACCGACCTGAGTCCCGCCCCGATTGCCGGGCCCTTCCTGGAACGCCTGGCCGACCCCCTGGTCGTACCGGAGCTGGCTACCTTCAACGCCGAGATAAACGGTACCCCCCAGCGTCTGCGGGGGGACGCCCTGAGCCGTCTGGCGGCGGAGCTGGAGGCTACTTGGGCGCGCTGCGCCCGGACCGCGGCCGGACTCCAGGCCCGCGTGGCCATGATCGGCATCCTACCGACGGTGCAGCCAGAACACCTCGACATGGCGTACATGAGTCCGCTCAATCGCTACCGGGCACTCAACGCGCAGATCCTCCAGCTGCGCCGGGGTCGTCCCTTCACCCTGGATATCCGGGGTAAAGATCATCTGTTCCTGGAATCGCGGAATGTGATGACGGAGTCAGCTACTACCTCTTTCCAGATCCATTTGCAGGTAGGCCCGGAGGAAGCGGGCCGGGTCTACAATTGGTCCAAGGTCCTGGCCGCCCCTATGGTGGCCGTCAGCGCCAACTCCCCCTTTCTGTTCGGCCACGACCTGTGGGAGGAAAGCCGCATCCCCCTGTTCGAGCAGGCGTTCTCGGTGGGTGGTCCCTGTTTCCGCCAGCGGGCCACCTTCGGGCTGAACTATGTGGAAGACTCAGTGCTCGAGTGCTTCCGTGCCAATCTGGGTCGCTTCCCGGTACTGCTGGCGCAAGTCATGGACGAACCCCCCGAGCAGCTGGCCCACCTGCGCTTACACAATGGGACTATCTGGCGCTGGAACCGACCGCTGATCGATTTCGACGCCGCCGGTACTCCCCATCTGCGGATCGAGCACCGCGTCATGCCCGCCGGCCCTACCATTGTGGATGCCATCGCCAACGCAGCCCTCTATTTCGGCGCCGTTCAGTCCTTCGCCGAAGAGGGCACGCACCCCCGTCGGCACCTTTCCTTCAGCGTCGCCAAAGGCAATTTCTACCAGGCCGCGCGGGACGGACTCGACGCTGAAGTGGAATGGCTCGACAGGCGTCCATCGACCCTGCGTCGAGTGCTGGCGGAGGAGCTTCTGCCCCGGGCGAGCCGGGGCCTGACCAAGCTCGGCATCGCCGCCACGGAGACGGAGCGGTGGCTGGGTATCATCGCCGGCAGGCTGCGGACCGGACAAACCGGGTCTGCCTGGCAACGGGCCTGGATCGCACGGCACGGATGCGACCTGGCGGCCCTGACCGCCGCCTATCTGAAACACCAGGAGTCCGGTCTGCCCGTCCACCAATGGCCCCTTTAATCGCCCTTTAGCGCCAACCCTTGTATCTCGAGTTTCCCGATCCCGGACCGCGACATGCTGCAGGAGCGCCATACATTCCCCGCCGGTCTTTTGGAGACTGACTCCCGTGACCTCGAAGCCGTGCTCGGCGGTCCGACCCTGATCCATCTCCCCGGAGACCGGGAGCCACCCCTGTTCATATCCGTACTCCTGCACGGCAACGAGCCCGCGGGGTGGAACGCCCTGCGCTTCCTGCTCGCCGATTACCGGAAACGCTTCGGCGCCTTGCGCCTACCGCGGGCCTTGAGTCTGTTCATCGGCAACGTCTCCGCCGCCGCCGCAGGCGTACGCCGTCTCCCAGGCCAGCCCGACTACAACCGGATCTGGCCCGGCTGTGAATCCCCCCCTACGCCGGAGCACGCCATGATGCAACAGGTCGTCGTCGGCATGCGGCGACGCGGCATTTTCGCCAGCGTGGATATTCACAGCAATACCGGCTGTAATCCCCACTATGGTTGCGTCAACGTCCTAGACGACCGTTATCTACACCTGGCAACCCTGTTCAGCCGCACCGTGGTCTACTTCACCCGACCCCGCGGCGTACAATCCCTCGCCATGAGTCGGCTGGGCCCGGCGGTGACCCTGGAATGCGGAAAGGTGGGGGAAAGGTATGGCGTAGATCACGCCCACGCATACCTGGATGCCTGCCTGCACCTGTCCGCATTGCCGCAACACCCGGTGGTCTCCGGGGATATCGACCTCTTCCACACCGTTGTCCAGGTCAAGATACCAGAGACAGTGAGATTCGGATTCCCACCGGGGCAAGCCGACCTCCTGTTGAGCCCGGAGCTGGAGCGCCTCAACTTTCGGGAACTGCCCTGCGGTACCGCCTTGGGCCGCGTGAACGAACGCCAGGAGGTCTGGCTCGAGGTCCGGGACGCGCAAGGCAGGGATGTCGCCGACCGTTACTTCTACCTGGCGCACGGCGAGCTGCGCCTGAAGCTGCCGGTCATGCCCGCCATGCTCACCCGCAACGAGGTCGCCATCCGCCAGGATTGCCTTTGTTACCTTATGGAACGCTGTGACGACCATTCCCCACAGCGGCAATGAGACGGTCACACGCTTGCCGAATTCGTTCGGACACGCGCTGCAATGTTCCAATCGGGTGGTAGTGAATTTTTAACTGATAGCGTGGTTGAGGGTCCAGGTCAGGTCTACCGGGCCGCACAGCGGCCCAACCCACCTCTTATCAGTTAAATACTACCACTACCGACACCCGGTCGGGGCGTTGCACCGCAAGGCTGCGCTGTCCTTGCTTCGCCTTTCGGTGCGGGATTTTCATCCCAGTATGCCCGTGAAGCCTGTCGGCTTCTCCGTCGCAATCGGGCCGGCGATTCTTCCTCGCCGCGCCTTGCACTCGGGCATCATCGACGCGCCTCGCTTACCCAGCTATATCTCATGCATCGGGTAGCGGTATCAGCTTCGGATTCGATAGACCGCCTTGTCGGATTGCGAGGCGTTTGGTCTCGCTGGTACAGGTCAACCCCGAAAAACGCGCCTGACCCGAGCTGCTATTTGCAGGTTCCGTCGCCGTAGCGGCGACCGATGACCGACGACAGCACGGATACACCTGACCGGTTCCGCGAGCTTCAGGGCTGGGACGCGTGGCAGTATTCCGCCAGACCTTTGTCGGCGATCTTCTTGTGGCTAGCCAACGCCTCACTGATCATCTCCTGTGCCGCCCGGGCGAGTTCTGGATCGACTTCAGTGCCGCGGTGGCTTTGGGACGGCCCGACAAGGCCAGACCCTTTGGATTCGTACCAGGAAGGTCAGGTTCGTTATCAGGTAATCGATGGCCTTTTGATTTCCGGATTTATTACTGGTCGCTAGTAAAAACTATGGACTTTAATCCAAAGGTTTTAGTATTTTTTGGCTATGAGACCGAAGAAGCATACGATACATGCCGTTTACGATCTGGGGGGTGTCTAATTATTAAATGGTATAGTATAGTGATTATTTGCAAATTCAACCAAAGAGTTTTTAGTCATGATTATTGAAGAGAAAGTACATGCTTGTAGCAAATGTCATAGTAAAGCGGTGATCAAAAACGGCAAGAATGCGTGTGGGAACCAGCAATATCATTGTAAAACCTGTGCTGCCTCTGGCGTACTTGGATATCATGATTACTATACGGAGGAAGAGAAAGAGCGCATTATAAAATGCTTACCAAGAACGATCGAGCATGCATGGGATCGAACGGAGTCATGGAATCTATTACCAAACAGTAAGCGCCTGGTTAAAAGAAATATAGTGGTAAATTTTTAATAGATAGCGTAGTTGATAGTCCAGGTCTACCGGTCCGCACAGCAGCCCAATCTACCCTCTACCATTTAAAGATCACCGCCACATTAAAGAAAAAGCAGAACAATTTCCATCCCTTGAGGCGACGCTAACACCTATCGATCCCGAGCAAACACCGGTGTTGGAGCTCGATGAGCTCTGCTCCTTTGTCCTCAACAAAGACAACAAAGCATGGATCTGGATCTCTTTGAATAGAGAGACCCAGGAAGTCGTTGCTTATGCTTGTGGTGATCCCAGTAGAGAAACGTACCAAATCCTCTGGGACCGCATGCCGTCCACTTATAAAAAAGCCATGGTTTTCACCGACTATTGGGAAGCGTATCAAGCTGTTATTCCGAATGAGCAGAATTTCCCTGTCGGCTCGGTTATGTTACAATTTAGAAATTAACCACTACCCAGATGCCTACGGCGTACTTCGCGGCGAACTATTCACGTGCAACGGGTATATGCAGCCGGCCTCGTTTGAATCTGCGTCATCTATGGATCAAGTGGAAGCTCTATGGGTAACGGATCGGCCGGCGGGAGTTTGAAGATGAATCGAATCGGCTTCGTGGGATGGCGCGGCATGGTGGGTTCGGTGCTCATGGATCGGATGCGTGAGGAACAGGACTTCGCGGACATCGACGAGCCGGTCTTCTTTACCACATCCCAGGCCGGTCAGGATGGACCGGATGTGGGCAAGGGCAGCGCCCCCCTGCAAGACGCCCGGGATCTCGACGCCCTGGCCGCCATGGATCTGGTGCTTACCTGTCAGGGCGGCAGCTACACGCAGGCGGTCTACCCCGAGCTGCGGGCCAGGGGTTGGCGGGGCTATTGGATTGATGCCGCCTCGACGCTGCGCATGGCATCTGACAGCGTCATCGTGCTCGACCCGGTCAATCGCGATCTAATCGACGCGGCCCTCCCCGCGGGCAAGCGGGACTTCATCGGCGGCAACTGTACCGTCAGCCTCATGCTCATGGCCCTGGGAGGGCTGTTCCGGCACGGCCTGGTGGAGTGGGTCAGCGCCATGACCTATCAGGCCGCCTCCGGCGCTGGCGCCCAGCACATGCGCGAGCTCCTCGCCCAGATGGGTGCGGTCCACGACGGCGTGGCCGAGCTGCTGGCGGACCCCGCCTCCGCCATCCTGGACCTCGATCGGGTGGTGACCGAAACCATGCGCGGAGGGCAATTTCCCACGGCCCAATTCGGCGTCTCCCTGGCGGGGAGCCTGATTCCCTGGATCGACACCCAGCTCGAGAACGGCCAAAGCCGGGAGGAGTGGAAGGGCATGGCGGAGACCAACAAGATCCTGGGGCGCGAGGACCGGCCGATCCCCATCGACGGCACCTGCGTGCGGGTCGGGGCCATGCGTTGCCATAGCCAGGGGCTGACCATCAAGCTCAGCGGCGACACTCCGCTAGATGAGCTCGAGGACATGATCGACTCCGCCAACGACTGGGTGACGCTAGTCCCCAACGAGCAGGAGGCCACGGTACGGGCGTTGGCGCCGACAGCGGTCACCGGCACCCTGCAGATCCCGGTGGGGCGGCTGCGCAAGATGAATCTGGGCGAGCAGTACCTCTCCGCCTTCACCGTCGGCGATCAGCTGCTGTGGGGGGCAGCCGAGCCCTTGCGCCGTATGCTGCGTTTGCTGCTCGAACGTTGATATATCGGCAGTGGTGGTATTTAACTGGCAGAAGGTAGGTTAGACCGCTGTGCGACCCGGTAGACATGGACTCTCAACCACGCTATCAGTTATGATCTGACCATCACCCATCACTGATCTGCTCCACGAACCATTCCGGGTCTATCCGATCGTGTGTAACCCTGCCACGGCGGTGGATGACCTCAACCAGTCCGTTGAAATCGTTCTAGCCCGCCAGCAGGAAGACGGCTTCGAGCAGACTGCTCTTAACCACTGTTGTTCAGGCCGGCAAATAAGTTGGGGTCTAGATAACTTTAGAGAGGATTTTCTCTCAGCAGAATAAGCATTCTATCATAGATAGTTCTCCTCTCGATAGATTGAATCTAAATTCGCATTCTTTCAGGTATAGATGAAAAGTTTTTCGTGGAACACCATTGAATTTTGCAAGCCTTCGTTTAGCATATGACCAGAATGATTAAATGCCATTGATAGGGCAATCACCACCGGAAAATTCATGCTGACCATGATTCACGCGGGAATGCTTTTTGTGCCCCCTATCCACCAGCCCATCTTGGCCCCTCCAGCCGTCCGAGTGGATGGTGCTATATGTCCGATCCGCAATAAGCTCGATCTCGTGGTGGATGGCCGGCAGGAGTGCGGCGAGCTCGTCGGTCGGCAGATTTTCTCCGATCAGGAAGCCTTGCTCGTCGGACTTCATAGCCAGGTGTCGAGTTGCGTGAAGTTCATCTGCAACTCTTCCATCGTTTGCTCACGGCGCGACAGGGAGGCATCGTAGTCCAGGGCACGCGCGAGCACGTGCCTGTTGAACCCATCCATCCTGGCACCGCGAACTGCTCATAGCCAGGTCTGTAGTGTAGCCGCATTCGCAGGTATGTCTTTGGATAGGAAAATGCGGCTCAAACAAAAAACCAGGCGGGGCAAGTGTGTTGGAAGCTCCCAGTTTTGTCCAATCTCTTTGCTCCCTCGGTGTCTCCGTGGTTCAAATCCTTCAAGGGCCAGCGGCTGGCGATCAGGTAGCCGAAGTAGTACTCGAGCCGCCCGCCTAGGGCATGCAGGTTACCGAAGAAATCCGCGTCGAATGCCTTGCCGCCAGTCTGGCAAGAGAGCTCGGCGTTACCCAACAGACCGCGTGGTTTCTTGCTCACCGGATTCGGGAGACGTGGCTTGCGCGGTCGAATGCGACCGGCATGGGGCCAATTGTGGAAGTGGATGAAACCTACATCGGCGGCAAGGAGAAAAACAAGCATAGTGACAAGAAAGCTTATGCTGGACGTGGCCCTGTCGGGAAGCAAATAGTCGTCGGAGTGGTGGAGCGCGAAGGCCGAGTTTCAACGAATCCTGTGAGGGCCGCCAGTTCCGCTACGCTACAGGATTTTAGCGTCAATCGCACGCAGCCCGGCGCTCCTGTTTGCACCGACTCGTTCAAAGCCTACGGCGGGCTGGAAGGTTACAATCATGAGGTCGTGAATCATAGTGCTAAGGAGTTCGTTCGTGGGATAGCCCACACTAATGGAACCGAGAGCTTTTGGGCCTTACTGAGGCGTGAGTACTACGGCATCTATCACTACATGAGCATGAAGCACCTGCATCGGTACATCAACGAGTTCTCTTTCCGTCATGATACCGCCAAGGTGGACATTATGCAGTTTATCGCCATGACGGTTGCCAGGATGAAAGATCGCAGGCTTACCTATAAGGAGTTGATCAATGTCACGCAAACCTGAAAAGCTCATTGAGCCGATCAATGCGGACTTCGACGAAGTGGCAAGGGCCATGGCTTCTCCCAAGAAACCTGAGATTACTGAATCGAGGAAGCCTGAGAAAAAGCGTGTACAGAAAAAGTCTGATTTTCCTCCATCGCCTTTCGCGAAGTATGCAGGTGAATTGCACCTTGGCAATTCCGTAATTGATTGCTATGTTCTCGATACCAAAGAGCGCGTTATCAGCCTTCGTGCGACTGTAAAATCCATTGCACAAACAGATCCAGGACGCCTGGATGAATATATTGGCATGCAGGCCCTAAAACCCTTTATAAACAATATTCCTGGGAGGAACTATCGAACTTCACATCCCAGGTACACAACTAAAAGGGCGCGGAATCCTAGCAGAGAGATTTCTTGACATCTGCCAAGCCTATGTATCAGCCCTATCGGCAAACAAACTAACTACTAACAGGCAACGAGAAATTGCCATCCGTTGCAGCATTCTTTCAGAGTCTTGTGCAAAAGTCGGGCTTATCGCTCTAACTGGCAAGGCCCACTAAACTATCGTCCTAAATGGTGGGGAAAGATGGTTCTTGAGCTTATATATGACCTCTAGATCCTGATGTTGCGAACCACTTGAAAAATACAAAGCCACCTCCGCATCATAAACAAAATTACCATCAATGGCTTACTGAAAACTTTGGGTTAAAGGATTTAATTACACACATACATCAACTTATTGGTATCGCAAAAACATGTTCTTCTATGTTGGAACTTAGAGAGAAGATGGCTCACTTTTACCGAAAAAAGCCAATGCAACTTGCAATGCATATCCCTAAAAAAGATGAAACCTAACACGCAGGTCAATTATTCCTCTTTCCAACCACAAAAACTCTGGCTAGTTATGTATATAAGTCCCATCCCTTTTGCCCAGTTGGGCCGTGAAGTCGGCCATGTTTCGCCCCGTCGCCAAGTCAGTAGGTTTGATCTTCTAATTAAATCACATACTTTTGACGAGACAACAATCGAATCCCCCGGACAAGGCCGGAAGCGTAGGCCGGTTCAGACGCGTCCCCGCGGTCGCGGTGTGCCGCTTGGTTAGATCGCGCCCTAGCCCGGCAACCGAGCCATGAATCACACGAATCATCGCGGATCGATTCGTGCTGATTGGCGTGATTCATCGGTTTCCTTTCGATGCGGTTCGCGGCCAACGCCAGTGCTATTCTGGCGAAAACGGACCGTGCTCACCACATCCTATGGGCTGTTTGTTATCGGTTGTTGAGAGCTTCTGTACTAGTGTCACCCTATCTCGAAGCCTGGCGCACATGCCGTAATGTCTCGAGAAAGCCGCGCGCAAAAAACAACCCCTTGGCTTTCGGGCCAAGGGGTTATGAATAAGACCCTGGCGGTGACCTACTTTCGCATGGGGAGGCCCCACACTATCATCGGCGATACACCATTTCACTTCTGAGTTCGGGATGGGATCAGGTGGTTCCAGTGCTCTGTTGCCGCCAGGAAAACCGGCTGAATGGTTTGATCGGATCGCGAGGGGCGCGCGGATGCGTCTTGGACACCCAAAGATCTTGGGTGTTATATGGTCAAGCCGCACGGTCAATTAGTACGGGTTAGCTTCACACGTTACCGCGCTTCCACATCCCGCCTATCAACGTCGTCGTCTTCGACGGACCTTCAGGGACCTCACAGGTCCAGCGAGACCTCATCTTGGGAGGGGCTTCCCGCTTAGATGCTTTCAGCGGTTATCCCGTCCGTACATAGCTACCCGGCAGTGCCACTGGCGTGACAACCGGAACACCAGAGGTACGTCCACTCCGGTCCTCTCGTACTAGGAGCAGCTTCCCTCAAGTCTCGAACACCCACGGCAGATAGGGACCGAACTGTCTCACGACGTTCTAAACCCAGCTCGCGTACCACTTTAAATGGCGAACAGCCATACCCTTGGGACCGACTTCAGCCCCAGGATGTGATGAGCCGACATCGAGGTGCCAAACACCGCCGTCGATATGAACTCTTGGGCGGTATCAGCCTGTTATCCCCGGAGTACCTTTTATCCGTTGAGCGATGGCCCTTCCATACAGAACCACCGGATCACTAAGACCTGCTTTCGCACCTGCTCGACTTGTCTGTCTCGCAGTCAAGCACCCTTTTGCCTTTGCACTCAAAGCGCGATTTCCGACCGCGCTGAGGGTACCTTCGTGCTCCTCCGTTACTCTTTGGGAGGAGACCGCCCCAGTCAAACTACCCACCACACACTGTCCCTGATCCGGATCACGGATCGAGGTTAGAACTCCGAACATACCAGGGTGGTATTTCAAGGATGGCTCCACGGCAACTGGCGTCACCGCTTCAAAACCTCCCACCTATCCTACACAAGTAGGTTCAAAGTCCCGTGTGAAGCTGTAGTAAAGGTTCACGGGGTCTTTCCGTCTAGCCGCGGGTACTCGGCATCTTGACCGAGATTTCAATTTCACTGAGTCTCTGGTGGAGACAGCGTGGCCATCGTTACGCCATTCGTGCAGGTCGGAACTTACCCGACAAGGAATTTCGCTACCTTAGGACCGTTATAGTTACGGCCGCCGTTTACCGGGGCTTCGGTCAAGAGCTTCGCTTGCGCTAACCCCATCACTTAACCTTCCGGCACCGGGCAGGCGTCACACCCTATACTTCCTCTTTCGAGTTTGCAGAGTGCTATGTTTTTAGTAAACAGTCGCAGCCACCTGGTCACTGCAACCCCCTCCCGCTCCAGCCGCAGGGCCTTCACGTACCAGGGGCGTACCTTCTCCCGAAGTTACGGTACTATTTTGCCTAGTTCCTTCACCAGAGTTCTCTCAAGCGCCTTGGGATTCTCACCCTGCCCACCTGTGTCGGTTTGGAGTACGGTCACTCGCTACCTGAAGCTTAGAGGCTTTTCCCGGAAGCCTGGCATCAATCACTTCGTCTCCGTAGAGACTCGTCATCACGCCTCGGAATTGCCACCCCGGATTTCCCTGGGATGACTCCCTACACGCTTAAACCGGCACTACCAACGGCCGGCTGACCTAGCCTTCCTCGTCCCCCCATCGCAGTAATGAGTGGTGCAGGAATATTAACCTGCTTCCCATCGACTACGCCTTTCGGCCTCGCCTTAGGGGCCGACTAACCCTGCGCCGATTAACGTCGCGCAGGAAACCTTGGGCTTTCGGCGAGGGGGCCTTTCACCCCCTTTATCGTTACTCATGTCAGCATTCGCACTTCCGATACCTCCAACGGACCTCTCGATCCGCCTTCGCAGGCTTACGGAACGCTCCCCTACCATGCACCAATCCGAAGATCGGGCATCCGCAGCTTCGGTACACAACTTGAGCCCCGTTGAATCTTCCGCGCAGGCCGACTCGACCAGTGAGCTATTACGCTTTCTTTAAAGGATGGCTGCTTCTAAGCCAACCTCCTGGCTGTCCGGGCCTTCCCACATCGTTTCCCACTGAGTTGTGATTTAGGGACCTTAGCTGGCGGTCTGGGCTGTTTCCCTTTCCACGACGAACGTTAGCACCCGCCGTGTGTCTCCCGTGATTGCACTTCTCGGTATTCGGAGTTTGCATCGGTTTGGTAAGCCGGGATGGCCCCCTAGCCGAAACAGCGCTCTACCCCCGAGAGTGAAACACGAGGCGCTACCTAAATAGCTTTCGGGGAGAACCAGCTATCTCCGGGCTTGATTAGCCTTTCACTCCTATCCACAGCTCATCCGATAATTT
>Ga0209052_1000122_pt1:17500-32801 | contig 32801 bp, 23 predicted proteins | sample WorMetHEROISLAND_2_FD_187409 | JGI IMG/M metagenome (GOLD analysis project Ga0209052, IMG submission 187409) | Marine gutless worms symbiont microbial communities from Max Planck institute for Marine Microbiology, Germany - Olavius sp. 4 HERON... | ecosystem: Host-associated >...
CCCTGTCGGTGGTGTAACAATTTTGGGTAATGGTGGCTTTAAAATGGTAGCAAGGTAGGTTGGGTCATACGCAGTCCGGTAGACCTGGACTCTCAACCACGCTATCAGTTAAAATTTAACACTACCCAATTTTAATGCGCCTGCCCCGCAGGTTCTCTGTGGATTCAGCCAGATAGCAGTGCGTCAATTTGCCCTCTTGCTGGGGGTGAGCGACAGGCGCACCTGGCGCACACTGGACTATTATGAGGCCCAGACCCACGCCCAAGAGGACTTCTCCAATGTCACCGCCGTGGGCCTTGGCCGAGACCGCGGCCCGGCGCGGACACTTAATTTCATGATTTGTAGGGCCACGCTCGATTTTCGTCTGTGAGGGCCGCAAGGCCGCGGTCGTGGAGCAATTCACCGAAGACCCTGAAGCCCGTGGGGGCTGTGCTGACAACATCCAAGACGTTTGCATCGATATGTCCGCGAGTTACCGTTCCGGCGTCCAAGAACACCTCCCCTCGGCGACCATTACCTTCAGATGAATTTCATGTCGTGCAGTTGCTCACCAAGACCACCGATGAGGTCCGCCGCGCCGAAGTTAAGCAGCTCCCTGAGCCCAAACGCAGCCGCTATCTGTGGTTATTAAAGACAAACGCAAGTGGACGCGCCAGCAGGTTCTCCAGCATGCCGACCTGTCGCGGATGAACCTTAGGACTCATCGTGCCGCTCGCATCTTAAGGAAAGCTTACGTGAGATCTTCCAAACCGCCCACAGCGCTGAGGGGGCTGAGCTCCTGTCCAACAAGTGCTACAGTTAGGCACGGCGCTGCCGACTCGAACCTAATGAAGCAGGTTGCGGCGATCATCAAAACCCATTGGCAGGGAATTCTCAATGCCTTCGACTCGAAGCTCACCAACAGCAGCGTCGCGGCAGCTAACGCTGGCATCCAGGCTGCCAAAGCGAGGGCTCGTGGGTATGGAACGCCACTCATCTGATTACCATCGCTTATTTGGTCGCTGGCAGGCTTACCCACCCGCCGGCATCACCTTTTGTCCACACAGGACGTAAGAGACCCGAAAAACAATGACAGAATTCCTAACTGATGGCCTGGTTGATCGCCCAGGTCTGCCGGGCCGCACAGCAGCCCAATCTATTTTCTACCAGTTAAAGACCACCACCACCGCATATTACCAGTTAGAAACTAACCTCAACCTGGAAGCCGGTTGTCAGATGACCTTGGAAAAGTCTTCCGGTCCGTCCGCGGTGGCCCGGTAGGCGTCGAAAGCCATGCAGATGTTCCGGATCAGTAGTCGACCCTTGGGCTGAACGCGGATGTGCCGCTCGTCGCGCGTCAGCAGCCCATCCTCCTGCATAGGCGCCAACTTGGGCAGGTCATCCCTGAAGTAGCCGGCGAACTCGATGCCCCAGGTCCGTTCCAGGTTGGAAATATCTAGCGCGAAGTTGCAGATCAGCCGGGTGATGACATCGCGGCGGATCTCATCGTCGCGGCTCAGCTCGATGCCCTGGAAGATCGGCAGGTGACCGGCATCGATGTCCCGGCAGTATTCGTCGAGGGTCCTCCGGTTCTGGGAGTAGCTGTTGTCCAGCTTGCCAATCGCGGTCGTGCCGATGCCGATGAGATCACAATCCGCATGGGTAGAATAGCCCTGGAAATTGCGGTAGAGACTGCCGCTGCGCTGCGCCGCCGCCAGTTCGTCATCCGGCCGCGCGAAGTGATCCATACCGATATACACATAGCCGGCGTCCGTCAACAGCTCGCCGGTGGTCCTAAGGATGTCGAGCTTGGCGCGGGGAGACGGCAAGTCTGCTTCATCGATACGTCGCTGGGGCATGAAGCGCCGGGGCAGATGGGCATAGTTGAAGACGGAAAGCCGGTCCGGGGCGAACGCGAGGATCCGCTCCAGGGTGTGCACGAAGCCGCCCACCGTCTGGAATGGCAACCCGTAGATGAGATCGATGCTGATGGAGCGGAAACCCTCTGCGCGCGCCGCCTCCAGTACCGTCAGGGTCTCCCTTTCCGTCTGGATGCGGTTGACTGCCTTCTGAACCACTGGGTCCAGGTCCTGCACCCCCAGACTCATGCGGTTGAAGCCCAGGCGCCGCAACAGAACGATTGTTTGCGCATCCGCCTCCCGCGGATCGATCTCGACGGTGTATTCGCCGATCTCATCCGTCGCCAACCGGAAGCGGTGCCGGGTGTGGTCCATGAGCGCGCGCATCTGGTCCCGGCTGATAAAGGTCGGCGTTCCCCCGCCCCAGTGCAGCTGCTCCACCGTCCGGTCGGCCCCGAACAAGGCACCCTGCAGCTCAAGCTCCCGATAGACCCGCTCCAGATAGGATTGGGCACGACCGCGGTCCTTGGTCACCACCTTGTTGCAGGCGCAATAGAAACAGACCGTATCGCAAAACGGAATATGGACGTAGAGCGAGAGGGGCCGTCCACCGGCGCTGCTGCGGGCGCAGCCCCGGCGATATTCCGGTTCGCCGAAGCCGTCGTGAAACTCCACGGCGGTGGGATAGGAGGTATAGCGCGGACCGCTTTGGTCGTAGCGGCTGATGAGCGCCAGGTCGAAAGCGAGGGTCTGATCCATCGGGAATTCTTGCGGCTCGTGGGGCTAACTGTGTGACACCACATGTAACCGCTATAGACCCCACCCCTCATTCCGGCAGGGATTGCTGGAATCTTAGGTGCCAGGGATGGCAAAAATAGGGCAGGGGTCTGAACGATTGCCGCCACACAGTGATCCTTACAAGCCTAGTTTCCATGCGATCAAATGTCAACACCACCTAATCACCATCCGCATCGGCTTCTAGGCCCTTGCGGTGGGTTTCGTTGATCTGTTTGAGCAGGGTATGGAACGGGATCTCGTCCGCGTAGCGTTCCGCCAGGTCCATGAAGGGCAGTTCTTCGCGCCCGAAGCGATAGGTCCCATCCTGCATGGAGCGATAGATGCCCCCGATGCCTTCCTGCAGGGGATCGAGAAAGGCCGGGAAGCAGTTGAGATCCTCCAGCTCGTACTCCAGGCATTCGCGCAGGTCCCCGACCTCGAAGACCGCCTGGCGCACCCATTCGACGTATTCGTCGATGCTCCTTGCCCGTCTCAAACTCATAGCTTCCCCAGCTCCTCCTCGAAGAGTGGATTGAACTCGGTGAGCTGGTCGCGCTGCATCAGGAATACGCCCTCGCCTCCCCGCTCGAACTCGATCCAGAGAAACGGCAGGTCCGGGAAGCGTCGCTCCAGCTCCGCGGCGGCGTTCCCCACCTCGACCACCAACACGCCACCTTCGTTGAGATAGGTCGGAGCATCACACAAAATACGCAAAACCAAATCCAGGCCGGTCTCGCCGCCCGCCAGCCCCAGCTCCGGCTCCTTGCGGGATTCCTCCGGCAGGTTAGCCAGCTCCGCGGTACTGACGTAGGGGGGATTGGAGACGATGATGTCATAACGCCGGTCCCCGATACCCTCGAACAGGTCCGACTGCAGCAGCTGGACCCGCTCCTCCAGGTGGTGGCGCGCCCGGTTGATGGATGCTACCTCCAAGGCCGCCGGCGAGACCTCCGCCAGGTCCACTTCCACCTCGGGCAGATAAACCGCACAGGCGATACCGATGCAACCGCTGCCCGCGCCCAGGTCCAGGACGCGATGCAGCCCTTCCGGCCCGATCCAGGGATCGAAGCCCGCCTCCACCAACTCGGCCAGTGGCGAACGGGGCACTAACACGTCCTCGTTAACGTAGAATTCCACCCCCGCGAACCAGGTGCGATTGGTCAGATAGGCGGTCGGCTTGCGCTCGTTCACCCGTTGCTCCAAAAGATCGCAGACCGCCCCCCGTTCGGGAAAGGTGAGCCGGCACTCGCGGTAGGCCGCCGCCAGGTCTGGCGGCAGGTGCAGGGCGTGCAGCACCAAGTGAGCCGCTTCGTCCAGCGCATTGTCGGTGCCGTGACCGAAGAACAGGCCTTCCGCGTTGAAGCGGCTAGCCCCCCAGCGTATGAAATCCTGAATCGTCAGGAGTCCCTCGGGTGAACCTGCCATATATACTCGACTCGCACGATTGACCAGCGCCGCGCAGGAATGCAGCAAGTAACGCAAGAATAGCATCTTCGGCGGAACGGTTTGAAACGCGAAGGCGGGGAAGACTAAAGTCAAAGTGGGATGGGCAAAGCCTGATGAAGGGGACCTGACCGCCGGCGGTGTGTCGCTGAGATATATTGCGCCTTTGCGGCTCGAATCCCGTCTCGACACGCCGGCACCCCAACCACATCCTTAGAGTTGATCGTCCGGGGAACCTAATGATAACTCGATAGAAGGCAACCGGTTACAACGATGGATCAGGCATCCGAAGCGGACCATGAACGGGCTGTTGCGGTTGGGGTGAAGGACGAACCCCAACGAAAGTCTAATCCCCCAAACCGTGCTGTCTGGCTTTACTTGGTACGGCCCGAGAAGGCATCGTGTTGCGTTACGCCGTGTTCGACGCCGTGCCTGTCCGGGCGTGGTCCTGGATGATTCGGGGTTGATTGTGGGAGCCGGCGCGTCGGGTTAGGCGCTGGACGCGCCCGGCGGCGAACTGCATTTGCGACACCCTAATAGTGATAAGGGGGGCGGAGTATTGCCCGGTACCGTTGCCGCGGCTAACATGCGGCCAATTTCTCGAGGTCTTGCAGGGCCGATACCGATTTCCGATAAAACGCCATCCGATCCTCAAGGTAGGTACGGATGGTAGGCGTTTCGTTTTGAACCTGGTATAGAGTATTCAATCATGGCAAAGATCTTAGCGATGTTCCCCGGCCAGGGCTCTCAATACGTGGGTATGGGTAAGCCACTGTGCGACGGATTCGAGGTGGCTCGCAATACTTTTTCGGAGGCCGACGAAGTACTGGATTTCAAGCTCAGTGACCTGTGCTTCAATGGCCCGGAAGCGGAGCTACGGTTAACCACCAATCAGCAACCGGCCATCCTTACGACCAGTATTGCCGTCTGGCGGGTCCTGGCGAGTGAGGCGGATTTGCGCCCCCAGCTGTTTGCGGGCCACAGTCTGGGTGAGTACTCGGCATTGGTTGCGGCCGGTAAGCTCGATTTTGCGCGGGCGGTCAATCTCGTGAGAATGCGTGGTCAGGCCATGCAAAGGGCCGTTCCGGAAGGAACCGGCGCCATGGCCGCGGTAATCGGCCTGGACCCGAAAGCCCTGATTGAGAAATGTAGTAAGAGCATGGATATGAGTCTCGGCACCGTCGAGGTCGTCAATTTCAACGGTCCGCAACAGCAGATCGTCTCGGGGCATAAAGCAGCTGTGGAGGCCCTTACCAAGACCCTGGCCGACGAAAAGATCCGGTGTACGCCGCTGCCGGTATCCGCGCCCTTCCACTCCAGCCTGATGGTGCCGGCGCGGGAGGAAATGACCCCCAAGCTGGAGGGTACGCTGCTGAATTCCACCGAGCACCCGGTCATCGCTAATTTGACTGGACAACCGGCGCAACCCTATACCATCGACAATCTGATCAGGCAGATCGATAGCCCTATTCTGTGGACCGATACTCTGGCGACGGCCCTTGCCGAGGGGTGCGATACCTTTTTTGAGGTCGGCCCGGGCAAGGTGCTGTTCGGGCTCGCCAGAAAGGCCGTCCCCAAGGGGACCAGGATCATTCACAGCGATACCATCGATAAGGCCGTCGAGGATGCCCGCGTGTTGAGCTGAGCAACTCGCCTGGTCACCGATTCCGGCGCTGCGGTTTGTTTCATGCGCCCACACCATTGATGCGGTTCGCCGATGGCCCGCCGCGGCGGGCCATCGGCCCACCACACCCTAAACATGACCCATCCCGACGAATCACCGGTATAACCTTGCCCATCGCCATCGCCGCGGCTAACACCGAAAGCTTAATCCTGTCCGGCACGGCTGAACTTCGCTTCAGGTTCTCCGCCAGGACGCCCGCAGAACCTGAAAAACCGCCAGAAAATATAAAAGTCTAGATAACTTTAAGAGAGGATCTCAGCAGAGTAAGTATTCCATCATATTAAGTTTTCCTCTCGATGATTGAATCTAAATTCACGTTTTTTCAGGTTATGATGAAAAGTTTTTCGTGGAACACCATTGAATTTTGCAAGCCTTCGTTTGCATATGAACAGAATGATCCAATGCCATTGATAGGGCAATTACACGGGTAAATTCATGCTGACCATGATTCACATGGAAATGCTTTTTATACCCCCTATCCACCAGTCCATCGTAGCCCATCCAGCCGCCCGAATGGATGGTGCTGTCAAGGATCACCTGGCCCGGGATCGCGGCCTGTAGCGGCTTCTTGGCGGCGTTTGGGACGATTTCCGTGTGGACTTTCCCGTGGCGTTCCAGAATCCCGAAGGCAATCGTTATTACCCTCGGCCCTGCGCCCTTTCTTCCCACGAACACGGCGCCTGCCGGAATAGGAGTCATCGACTTCAACCTTGCCGGAGAAGGGCGATGACGCGTCGCAAAGCTGAGCGATTTGGGGTCCGTAGTTTGAATAACAATTGATTGATCGGCGGACCGCCTTACATCACTCAGCTCGGCGATTTTCGAGGCCGGTAAATCGTGCGCAAAACTTAGGGTACAATCCGACTGAATTTAGCTTCCGAAAGGTGCGAATGCCTAAAATACCTATTTTTTCCTTGCATAACATATGCCTTAGCATGTGGTTGCAGTGCTTACCAAAGTTATCTAAACCCATAGCGTGGTTGATCGTCCAGGTCTACCGGGCCGCACAGTGGTCCAACCTACCTTCTACCAATTAAAGACCACCACTACCATGCCCAAAACTACCAAATGAGGACTATCAGATGGCGAATAAGAAGAGCCGCACCCCCCTGCCCCCGCCGTTGCTGATTACTGAGCATGAGTTGGGGATGGATGCACCCAGCATCGTTGCCGATATTCGACGCCATTTCAATCATACTCTGGGTTGTGACAAGCACTCGATCTCTGCCCACCATATGTATGAAGCCCTGGTCATCGCCCTGCGGGACCGGCTGATGGAACGCTGGAAGAGCACCCACTATTCATATCAGGACGAGGAGTGCAAGCGTACCCAATATCTATCGCTGGAGTTTCTGATGGGGCGCAGCCTTGGCAACACCCTGCTGAATCTGGGTATCCGGGAGGAAGTCGATGAGGCGGTGAGCACCCTGGGATTGAAGCTTGAGGACGTGATGAAGGTCGAGCGCGACGCCGGTCTAGGCAATGGGGGCCTGGGGCGTCTGGCGGCCTGCTTCCTGGACAGCTGTGCCAGCTTGCAGCTACCGGTGATGGGCCACTGTATTCGCTATGAATACGGGATCTTCAACCAGCGGATCGAGGGTGGCGAACAGGTGGAGAAGCCGGATCACTGGCTGGCCTGCGGTAACCCCTGGGAGCTGGAACGCACCGAATTCATACAGCGCATCAAGTTTCGGGGGCGGGTGGAGATCGACCAGGGTGGCGACAAGGATTTCCAGGTGCGGTGGGTGGACACCGATGATGTGCTGGCGGTGCCCTATGACATCCCGATTCCCGGGTATCGCAACGGCACGGTCAACACACTGCGCGTCTGGAAAGCAGTCGCGGTCGAGGAGTTCGACCTGGCGCAGTTCAACGCCGGCCATTACGACGAGGCCGTCGCGGGGCGCATGCATGCGGAAAACATCAGTAAGGTCCTGTATCCCAACGATGCGAGCGAGAGCGGCAAGGAGCTGCGCCTGCGCCAGCAGTATTTCCTGACCTCGGCGGCGCTCCAGGACGTAATCCGGCGTTGGCTGCGGGACAAGGGGGATGACTTCTCTGCGTTCGCGGACAAGAACTGTTTCCAGCTCAACGACACGCATCCTGCGGTGGCGGTCGCCGAGCTGATGTGTTTGCTGATGGATAAGGATGATAAGAGGCCTGATATGGGCGGCATGGGCTGGGATCAGGCGTGGGCGATCACCACCCGCTGCATGGCCTATACTAATCACACCCTGCTGCCCGAGGCGTTGGAACGCTGGCCAGTGCGTACCTTCCGCGAGCTGCTGCCGCGGATCCTCGACATCATCTTCGAGATCAATGCTCGGTTTCTCTCCGAGGTGGCCAACCGCTGGCCGGGAGATACCGAGCGCCAAGCGCGAATGTCGATTATCGAAGAGGGCATGGACCCCCAGGTACGCATGGCGCACCTGGCCATCGTGGGCAGTTTCTCGGTCAACGGCGTCGCGGCGCTGCATACCAAGCTGCTGAAAGAGGGGCTGTTCGAGGACTTCTACATGCTCTGGCCGGAGAAGTTCAACAACAAGACCAACGGCGTGACCCCGCGTCGGTTCCTAGCCCTCGCCAACCCGAACCTGAACGAGCTACTTACCGAGACCCTGGGCGCGGGTTGGGAGACAGATCTGCCCAAGCTGAAGGACCTGCGGCCGAAGGCCGACGACAGGGAATTCCGGCGGCGCTGGCAGGCGGTCAAACACAAGAACAAGATACGCCTGGCGGAAATGGTGGAATCGGATTGCGGGATACGCTGCAATCCCGATGCGATGTTCGATGTCCAGGTCAAACGGATCCACGAATACAAGCGCCAGCTGCTCAATGTGCTGCATGTGATCCATTTGTATGACCGCATCAAACGGGGTGCTACGGACGACTGGACGCCGCGTTGCGTGCTCATCGGGGGCAAGGCTGCCCCCGGCTACTGGCTTGCCAAGCGGATTATCAAGTTCGTCAACAATGTGGCCAAGGTGGTCAACGAAGATCCCGCGGTCGGCGATCGGTTGAAGGTGGCCTTTATTCCCAACTACCGGGTCTCGGCGATGGAGGTGATCGCGCCGGGCACTGATCTCTCGTCCCAAATCTCGACCGCCGGCAAGGAGGCATCGGGCACCGGCAATATGAAGTTCATGATGAACGGGGCGGTTACCATCGGGACCCTGGACGGCGCCAACGTGGAAATCCTGGAGGAAGTCGGTGAGGAAAACTTCTTCCTCTTCGGCCTTACGGAAGCGGAGGTCGCAATGAAACGAGCGGCCTATGATCCGGGGCGGATCATCCAGGAGGACGAAGACCTGAGCCACGTTATGCAGCTGATCGACAGTGCGCACTTCAACCAATTCGAGCCCGGGGCCTTCGATGCCCTCATCGGTTCGATGCGTAGCCCCAACGATCCCTGGATGACCCTGGCCGACTTCCGCAGCTTCATCGACGCCCAGCAACGGGCCGCGGCGGCCTTCCGGGATCAGGACCAGTGGACTATGATGAGTATCATCAACACGGCCTGTTGCGCCCGTTTCTCCAGCGACCGCACCATCATTGATTACAATCGGGATATCTGGAAACTCGAGCCGATCGTACCCAAGCTTTCCGACCAGTCTGCCTAAGGGCGCCTCGGGAAATCCGAGGTGTACGTGTGGGGCAGGGATGCCCTAGTACATATTAGGATGCCCTAGTACATATTAGAAGGTAGTGGTGGTATTTAACCAGTAGAAGGTAGGTTGGGCTGCTGTACGGCCCGGTAGACCTGGACGATAACCACGCTATCAGTTATATATTTACCGCTACCACTTAAGATTATCGTAAATTTAACTTTCTACATTTATCGGCTACAATGATTCGACTCCCTATGAATTTAAGGTTAAATGGTTAATATCTCGTTTAAGATGCAGATATACATACCCTCCAATACGAACGGATTCATCATCTTCACCCGCGAGCGAGAAAGAAAATGGATGCTCTAATTTAGAAATCCAAGGGATGGTTCATGGAGATATTTGCCAAATTCTCAGTATTAGCAAGCCGACTCTTGTCAGTTATCTAAAGGCGTATCTCGAAGGTGGATCGGTAGCGGATCATTATTAAGTAATATAGCATAAAGAAAGTACATTTTTGTAGCAAATGTCATAGTAAAGCGGTGATCAGAATGCATGAGATATTTAAAACTCTCCTATATCACTATAGTACGGAGTTATTGCCAACTATTGATTTTTCCAATTAAAAATTTATCAGCATCCCCCGTGCCATAGTTGGGGTTTAGCCAGAAAACTCCAAAATATATTTGGTGTTTCCGACTTCAAATCAATGGAAGTGAGAGCTTGATGGGGTCGGGATTGATAGAGTCAGCAAAGAATTACTTGATGATCTGACCCTTCTGACCCTTCTGACACTTGGCCTCCAATTGCGGAGTGGCGTCAATGTGGAAAAGAGCGTAGCCGGTATCGTCGATGTGTTTGAAGCGATTCGTAAAATCGTCGAACACACTGCAAACGAATCGACACAAAACAATAAAGTAGTCAATGCAGCGGACAGGGAAATATTCATTAAAGATCGCGCCTGATTCTGATGTGTTCTATGAAGATAATGAACACCGATAACGTCAGGAATGTCATTGCCATTGAAGTGAAGGGAGGAACTGACTTTTCAAACCTCACAATCGTGTTGGTGAAACTGAAAAGAGTCACCGGAAAGTAAAAGCTAATGGGTACGTTGACTGGTGGACTGTTGTGAATGTGGATGGGATCGATATTGGATATGGCAAAAAGGGAATCACCATCTGCCAACCGATTCTATCGTATATCCGCTTTGAAGTTCGGTGAAGGTGATGAATATGAAGATTCCAAGGACCGAGTGATTGCCCTATCGGTATTAAGACCAGATTGAGATAATCGCTCAATTGGACGGCCGAGAAGCTCTCCCCTACGAGCGGGTATTGATGAGAATGATCGATAGGCACCCGAACCCCTCTGCGTATCAATGAAAGCCCTGGCCCCTGAACTGTTGAAATCCCTGGCCGGCAGTGTTAAGGATCTTCTGCCGATCATCGGGGTGATCGCCTTTTTCCAGCTCCTAGTGCTCGGTCAACCCGTCCCCAATCTCCTGGAGCTGCTTTGGGGCACCCTGCTGGTGGTGGTAGGGCTGACCCTATTCGTCCAGGGGCTCAAGCTCGGGCTGTTCCCGATCGGTGAGAGCATGGCCTGGGACTTCGCCGCCAAAGGCAATCTGCCGTGGCTGCTACTGTTCGCCTTTGCCCTGGGTTTCGGGACCACAATTGCCGAGCCGGCCCTGATCGCGGTTGCCGAAGAGGCCGCTAAGGTAGCGGTCCAGGGGGACGCGACCGACAACGCAACGGATGCGCACGCGGCCTACGCCAAGGGGTTGCGTTTCACTGTCGCCCTGTCGGTGGGCCTGGCCGTCGTCATCGGGGTGCTGCGCATCCTGCGCGGTTGGCCGATCCAATATCTGATTATCTGCGGTTATCTCGGGGTCGTCATCATGACCACCCTCGCCCCCAGGGAAATCATCGGCATCGCCTATGACTCCGGCGGCGTGACCACCTCTACCATCACCGTGCCACTGGTGGCGGCCCTGGGCGTGGGGCTCGCCTCCAGCATCGAAGGCCGCAATCCCATGGTCGATGGTTTCGGGCTCATTGCCTTTGCCTCCTTGACGCCCATGATCTTCGTCATGGGCTACGGAATCCTGTTATGAGCGGGTACTTGGCCTCGCTATGGGCCTCTCTTCTAACGACCATCGATGACGTGTTGCCGATTATCGGTATCCTGGTGGGCTTCCAGGTATTGGTGCTGCGGCGTCCCATTCCCAATCTCAGACGGGTGTTACTGGGCTTCCTGCTGGTGCTCCTGGGTCTGGCCTGCTTCCTGGAAGGACTGGAGCGTGCCCTGTTTCCCCTGGGCAGGCTCATGGCCGAGCAGCTCACCGCCCCGGATTTCCTCGGTACGGCGGCAGGCGGGACCAACGGCGTCGAGCACTGGGGGACCTACGCCTGGGTCTACCTGTTCGCCTTCGCGCTCGGATTCTCGACCGCCATCGCGGAGCCTTCTCTCATCGCCGTGGCCATCAAGGCCCACCAGGTGTCGGCCGGTACCATCCACCCCTGGGGACTTCGGATTACCGTGGCCATCGGCGTCGCCGTCGGGATCACGCTCGGTACCCACCGCATCGTTACCGGGACCCCGCTGCACTACTACATCATCACTGCTTACGCCGTGGTTCTGGTTCAGACCTGGTTCGCGCCGAGGACCATCATTGCGCTGGCCTACGACTCCGGGGGGGTAGCCACTTCCACCGTCACGGTTCCCTTGGTGGCGGCCCTGGGCCTGGGGCTTTCCAGCAATATCCCGGGACGCAATCCGCTCCTCGACGGTTTCGGGCTTATCGCCTTCGCCTGTCTGTTCCCGATCATGACCGTGCTCGCCTACGCCCAGCTCAGCGGGTTGGTTACCCGGTGCAAATCCGGTATGCATCCCCACCGTTAGGAGAACGAACGCATGCACTTCAAGCTCATCCTGGCATTTGTCGAAGACAGCGAGACAAAAAGCGTGCTCGAGGCCGCCCGCAAGGCCGGGGCGACCGGCTCGACCGTTATCAGCCAAGCCCGGGGAGAAGGGGTCGAGAAGTCCAGGACCTTTTTCGGTCTGACCCTGGAGACCCAACGCGACGCCATTTTGCTTCTGGTGGAGGAGCATATGAGTCGCAGTATCCTGGAGACCATCGCCAGGGCCGGACACTTCGACGACCGGCCCGGTCACGGGATCGCCTTTCAGTTGGACGTGGAGGACGCCGTGGGCGTCGATCACCAGGTTCGAAAGCTCTTCGAGACCGTGCAACAGGAGATCCTGACGTGAATACCAAAAAACTCGTGCGTATCCATGACGTCATGAAATCCCAGTTCGATACCGTGGATGGCTTGGCCACAGTGGCGCAGGCCCTGGAGACCATGGCCCATGTGGATACCAAGACGCTCATCGTCAGGAAGCGCCACGCGAACGATACCATCGGCATGGTTGTGATCTCGGACATTTCCCGCCAAGTATTGGCCAAGGACCGCGCCCCGGACCGAGTCAATATCTATGAGATCATGTCCAAACCCGTATTGTCGGTGGATCCCGAGATGGACATCCGTCACTGTGCCCGCCTGTTCGCCCGCTTCGATCTGACCCGGGCGCCCGTGGTACAGGACGGCGAGGTGACCGGGATCGTGAGCCTTACCGACCTGGTAGTAAAGGGCATGATGCCTTATCTGTAAGAGGGCCGTGGTTTTGGCCGCAGAAGTGGACTAGCAGGCAGCACGGGGGTGATGTGGGTGTACGCCGGCACGGACGCCTCTCAGATGAGGGGGCAGGGAAGACCGGGTTCGTCTTGAACTTAAGTACAGCGGCGCCGAAGTATCGATAACATCTATCCTGTTCTTCTCATTGGGGGTCATCTTGCCGCGAATCAACGCAAATCGGTCGCAATCGGCTCGCCATGATCGACGCGGTAGGCGCGGGCAAATCCGTGCCTACCAGCCCGGTGGTTACAAGGCGGTGTCTTCGCTCTGATTTATACGCGCTCACCCCGCCATGATTGTCCGTTCTTGTTCTATTTGCATCCATTTGCGTTCATTTACGGCTAAATCTTCCGCGAAATTCCTACTCGCTCTATGGGTAGAGGTGGTCTTTAACTGGTAGTAAGGTAGATTGGGCTTTTGTACGACCCAGGTAGACCTGGACTATCAACCACGCCATCAGTTAAAAATTTACCGCCACCGAATCATTCAGGATTACTGAACGCCAACAGCCCCTGGTACAGCAGAGCTGAAGAACCGGTAACAACGGAATGGTTTTGTGGCCTGTTGGCATTTAGAAAGGTGGACCTTAGTTTCGGCCAATGTTGCAAGTGCATAGGGGGATGTCCGTATCAAGCTCAATCGACTACACCCGCAACATAAATTGAAATTAGGTACTAGTCATATCACCCATCCTTCCAGCGCCGCAGGGCCGTGAAGAACTCCGCGCCGGTGGTCAAAGACCTGCCGGCCGCGGCCTCGGCGGCGACTTTGACCGCCGGTATCCCAATGCGCAAAAAGGGATTGGTCGCCAGCTCTTCGCTTAGCCGGGAAGGGACGCTAGGTCGGTCCAGGGCGCGGAGATCGGATACCGCCTGTTTCTGTCGGGCGATGGCCTCGCTTCCGGGCTCGACCCGGCCGGCGAATTCCAGGTTGGCCAGGGTGTACTCGTGGGCGCAGTAGCAGAGGGTCTCTCCCGGAAGAGCGGCGATGCGTTCCAGGGAAGCAGCGAGCTGGTCGAAAGTGCCGTCGAACACCCGCCCGCAACCGGCCGCGAACAGAGTGTCGCCGCAGAAGAGGGCACCGGCGCCCAGGTAGGCGATGTGGGTCGAGGTGTGGCCCGGTATCTCCAGGACCCGGAACCGCACGCTGAAGCCGGGGATACCGACCGTGTTGCCCTCGCGGACCCGATCGGTAAGGGCGCGGACTCGCCGATCCTCGGGGCCGAAGACCCGGACCTTGGGAAACGCCGTCCGCAGGGCCTCCAGGCCGCCAATATGGTCGTAATGGTGATGGGTGACCAGGACGGCGCTAAGTTCCAACCTCTGCGCTTCCAGCGCCGCCAAGACGGGCTCCTCGTCTCCCGGGTCTACCACCATGGCCTGGGTATTCCCTGAGTCCCTCAGCAGCCAGATGTAATTGTCATCGAATGCTAGTATGGGGCTTACAGCAAGCATGGGTCAAGCTTCCTTTTCAATTTGGCGGTATGGACGCGGAGGAGGGAAAATGGATGAGATGTGGATGCCCTGCAGCTCACCGGACAGGACCCATAGATCATGACAAGGGTGGGCTGTGTCCAACGGATAGGCGAGGCAACCCGTCGGGTCTTCCGGACAACGTCGGATCATTCAGAATCGCACCCGCGACACCTCCGGTCCCCCAAACCGCGCCGTCCGGCGTTATTCGGTGCGGCCCGAGAAGGCGTCTTAATGGTACAGGATTAACAGGATTTTTCTTGTGCGCAGGAGCCGACTGTAACCAGATTAAAGAATCCTGCTACTCAGATAAGTCCTGTTAATCGTGCCCGATTAGCGAGCAGCTCAAACGGCCCTTAATCCCACAAGCTCGCCTTCCTAGTCTGTTTTCTGCCCCACCGGTAGGACTTGACAGGTAGATCAGCCGGAGATGAAAGCATGACTGTGCCGGGAGCAATTAAATCTCAATTCGTACACTCTCCATAATGTTGTCAAGCTGATGAGCATATTTCCAGACGATGCGGCGGCTGAAAAATGGTTTGAGGCACAACGCTGGCCGGAGGGGCCCCGCTGTCCCGTATGCAATTCCGGCAATATTCAATCCAATATCAAGCATGCGTCGATGACCCATCGTTGCCGGGATTGCTCGAACAAAAAGATGTTCTCGCTTAAAGCCGGAACGATTATGCAGGGCTCCAAGCTCGGCTATCGGATTTGGGCGATAGCGATCTATTTGCTAACGACCAGCCTCAAAGGGCGTGTCGAGCATGAAGCTCCACCG
>Ga0209052_1000123_pt1 | contig 31292 bp, 23 predicted proteins | sample WorMetHEROISLAND_2_FD_187409 | JGI IMG/M metagenome (GOLD analysis project Ga0209052, IMG submission 187409) | Marine gutless worms symbiont microbial communities from Max Planck institute for Marine Microbiology, Germany - Olavius sp. 4 HERON... | ecosystem: Host-associated > Annelida >...
CTCCCTTTATTAATATTGATAGCCCCATGGATATTTGTTAAATCCAATAACCACAACTACGTCTTATTAAAGTAGTGGTAATATTTAAAACGGTGATTTTGGTAACTTTTTAGGTCGGCGATTACACTCAGAAGGAGGCAATCCCCACCAGGTTTTGCCCAGCCAATCAATAAAATTTCGATAAACATCCTGCTCCGACATGAAATTCTATTCCTTTTAATTTATTTGTGTACGATATAAATTAGGTCCACGGGTTCAACGTTCACGGGTCCAGGGTTCAGGGTACCCGGTTGAGAATCCGCCTGAGCGCGCCTTAAAAAAACCTGACACCGGCAAGCGGTACTCTTTTATTCTCTTGAGCGAAGGGTGCCGCGCGGGTTGCCGTATCATGACACAAGCGACAACAACCTTCTGCGACCCCTTAACCCAGATCCCGGAACCTGGAACCACATCCTATTGCATATCTCGCAAAAGCCTTTTCAGCAGCACCTTTTCCTCCAGAGAGAATGGCTTCAAAAGATCTGCGTTGGTCTCATCCCTGACCTGGGACAAGCGGGGCTTCAGCTCTTTGCTTTTGGGTGTCAAATAATTGCGCAAAACCCGTTTGTCTTCGCTGTCTGCTTGCTTCAAAATCCAGCCACCGGCGGCCAGCCGTTCCAGCACACCGGACAAAGTGGCCCCGTCCAGAACCAGTTTTTTGCCGATATCACTGGCCGAAAGTCCGTCCGATGCCCACAGCACCTCCAGGATTAAATGCTGAATGGGTGTCAGCCCGTAAGATTGCAGCCGTCTCTTAAAATCGCCGTGGGCCTTCTGGTAGGCTTTGGCCAGCAGAAATATGATGCAGTCATCATAGGATTTCATCATAATACCTTTCGCATACAAACTAATTGAAATCTGCTGATGCTGTCAAGCAAAATATTCGTGCATACGGTTTCACCGGGCTTGAATTGACGCGACCAGGGAGGATTAATGCTGCTGGAACATGAATAGGGGCAGGTGGAGTTTATCGATGTGGCATTTGTTCTTTCTGATAAAGTCGTTGACGTAGTACGGAATGCTTTGCTCGGACATATACCGTTTGAAATCCTGATCTACCTGCGCATCTGTAACCGGCCAGTCCTCCGAGGCTTTACAGAAAACATCGTATTCGCTTTTGCTGGTCAGTCGGCTGATTTTATCGAGATAGCCTTGGATGGTTACCGGTCTGTCCAAACTCAGTCGTCGGGCCAACTGTCGGCCGACGAGCCATACAACCACTACCGTCACGACCATTTGAGCCACGATGAAAAAGATGGCTTCCCGGGTGAAGACCGCACCCGGCGGCGGTTCGATCATGCCGCTCAGGCCGAACCCCATATAGCGCGGATTGGCAGTGACCCTGGGAAATATCCAGAGGCTCAGCGCGAGGGAACCGCCGATCATCACAATTGCAAACAGCGAAAAGAAAATCAGTACCTTCTTATCCATTTTGTCGCTCCCTCGAGGCAGGTGGTATATTCGCTGAAATAAATCTTCCAATGTACAATTAGACATCCTCGTTGCGGGCGAAATTTCTTCATCGGTCAGCATAAACCCTGGTCGTCAGAGGGCTTTTTCACCCAAAGTCGCGCTAACCGAACTGGCTTTATAGCTCGGTGCGACCAACCATCCGCCAGTGCGCATCCTTGCGGGAATCAGATGGCAAGCGCCAACAACAAATGAATTTCAACATACAGCAAACACTATGAAAAAAGTGATAACATTTATATTCTGCCTCAATTAGTCTACTATCACCCTGCCCCATTCACTGTCTTGCCGTCACGAATCAGAATCCTAGCTCTCGAATCCTGATTGGCGGCGATTATGTGGTGGTGTGGATGCTGACTCTATTAAAAATAAAAGCGGCTGTCAAGTACATTTTTACGTACATATTAACTTGGATTTTCGAAGGTCGGTCCAGACAAGTGAAATTAAAAGGCGATGGGGGTAGCTATATTTTATTTAAAATTGCCGCATCCGGATGCACCGTAGCGGTCTTTATTCAGACTTAAGGTGTCCCCGCAGGCAGCGATCGACTCACAATGGCTGATAATTTGCCTAGACCGATTTTTCCCAACCCTGCCCAAAATCGGCCAGCGGTCTGATTTCCCGAATCTCAAATGTCACCACCGCGTGAATCATCTTGCTGGCGTTCTCACCGGCGTGTTTGGCGATGGTCGCCCGCATTTCATCGAGTTTCTGTCCTGACGTCTGACATTCCGTCATTCCGACATATATCCTGACGCCTTTCCAATCCATGATCGACTGGCCCGGTTCCATGACCATGAAGACGGCATTGGGATTGTCCTGCAAATTGGCGAAGGTGCGATTGTTGCCGATTCCCATAAAGATTGTTTTCTCGTCAGTCATCCGGGGAGAACCGAAATAGGCTGAGTTGACCTTTCCATTTTTATCGGCTGTAGAAAGGGTGCCGAGTCTGGGCTGTTTATTAAAGTATTCCATTAATATTGAGCTCATAACCTTCCTCCAATAATAGTTAACCGTTATTCGTTACCTGTTATTCGGTCGAAGTTATCTTTTTATTGAGAATGTTTTTAAACTCATCGGCCTTCAACGCCACCCCCTATGATTATTCGTAACAATAAGCGATAATAAAGTATGCTGAGGCTATCATAAAGCACCAGTGTATAGAGTGCGTGGAGTAATGGAGCGATGGAATATTGGAATTATGCAATAATGGCGGCAGCTTTTCATCCATCATTCCAGTACTCCAATACGCCAACACAGCGAGAGTAATTCTAAAAAAAAACCACACGGAGCAATTAACTTCATTTTGGTTGGTTAGGGCCGTAATCATGTATTATGAGTGGTTTGATTTAGTAAAAATCGCATAGGTCGCCAGGCCTTTGGCAATCAGAGTGCCCCCGCCGTCTCTGACTTCGACATCGCCGATGGCCGTCATGGCACCCTTGTGGACAATTTTGGCCTCGGCGATGATTTCCCCCTCGGCAAACGGCTTCAGATAATTGATCTTCATCTCGAGAGTCGATATATTTTCATCTTTATTCAGCAGTCCAACCAGGGCCATTCCCACGGCCGAATCCGCCGGCGAGAAGATAGCCCCGCCGTGGGCGACCCCGATGCCGTTGGCCAGCTTCCGGCTGAACGGCAGCCTCAGTTTGGCCCATCCTTTTTTGATTTCCACTATTTCCATGCCGAGCAGGGACCAAAAATGGTTCTTGGTTTTCATCCAGTCCAACAGGGATTGTTTGAACCGGGGATCAAGCGCTTCGTATTCCGTCATCGAATCCACCATTTCACGCTAATCATAATCGAAACCCGGTAATACGTGTGGGGTCAGAGGCGATTAGCGTTGTCATAGATCATTCTTTTTCATGGGTTTCAGGTGTCAGGTTTCGGGTGTCAGTAACTACCTGAACCTGAGCTATGATTTGGTTGCACCGGACGTTTTTTACGGGCGCCACCACTGGCCGAAAGCGTCCAGTCTGATCGGAAAATATTCTGTTTATTTTCACGCAAAGACGCCAAGGCGCCAAGATAATATTTACATTGATCTTTTCCTTTGCGTCTTTGCGCCTTGGCGTGAGATAAATAATAATGAGATTTCATATAAGTAAAAGCAATTCTATTTCACGTAACCCTACACCACACCGCCAAAACCGATCTTAAAAGCAACTGTACCCGCCATCAATGACCACGGTGTCACCGCTGTGATGTGGATTCGTCATCGTCTCTTCCTGTCCAAGGGTTAAGCGACTGTTCAAAGTTCAGGGTTATGTCAAAATCGTCTTAGTATTTTGTTCGCCTTCGGCCTACTCCGGATTCAGAATTCACGGTCTCTCTAAATCATGCAATGCACAGGAGATCAAAACCTTGCCAACCCCTGCACCTTTGAACGCTGAACCCAGGACCCTGAACCTGGACCAGCCTATGCAATAAAATCCCGGATCAGCGCGTTGACCCGTTCGGATTTCTCATGGATTACCCAGTGGGTTCCATCGGGGATGCGCTCGACCGTCAGATCGTCGACATAGTCTTCCAGCCCGTCCAAGTTGCCGGTCAGCAAAGCCCGGTCCTGCTCCCCCCAGATGACCAGCGTCGGCACCTTGACCGTCAGCATCTCCCTGGGGAGGTTCCAAACGGCCTCAATCTGCGCCTGATCTTTTACACCGGTCGGCGGATAGAGGGGGGATGCCCGGTAGTAATTGAGGCTGCCGGTCAGCGCCCCCGGCTGGGACCAGGCCTCGATGTATTTGAGGCGATGGTCTTCAGACATCTCCCATTTGCTGCCGAATTGGACCAGCACATCCATAAGCCTGGCGAATTTGTTCTCAGACAATACCCGCTCGGCTTTGGCCGAACGCAGCAAGAGCATATACTGGCTGGCTTTTTGCTGATCCGGATTGAGCAGCAGTTCGCGGGCGAACACGGCCGGATGGGGGGAATTGATGATAATCAGCTTTGCCAGCATAGCGGGATGACGCATGGCGACTGACCAGGCCAGCGCCCCTCCCCAGTCATGGGCAACCATGATACATTTTTCATGCCCCAGCTGTCCCACCAGGGACCGCAGGTCTTCGATAAGGTCTTTGACATGGTATTTCTCGACCTCCGGGGGTTTGGAAGACAGGTTGTACCCCCGCAAATCCGGCGCCACCGCCTGAAAGTCCCGCCCGAATTCGGCCAGCTGTTTCTCCCATGCAAGCCAGAATTCCGGAAAACCGTGCACGAACATGATCAGGTCCCCCGTTCCGGCACTGATGTAGTGCAGCCGCATATCGTTGACCTCAGCGTAGCGGCTTTGAAATTCGGCCATTGGACACCTCCTTTGCATTCATGCGCACCGCCAATGGGGAGGGGGTGAATAATATTAGATATTGCCAATAACATATAAATGCAATAGAAATCAAAAATTCGCGCCAAATTGCATTCGCTGGAAATCCAGTGATCTCAATACCCAAATTCAAAAACGAGGTAGCAGACATGAAATATCAGGCCATACTGACCCCCGTTCGAGATGCCCACCGTTTTGACGAGCAGGTCTTAACGCGATATCTGAAGGCCAACCTAGAAGGATTTCAAGGCCCGCTGAGGGTGGATCAGTTCGAAGGCGGCCAGTCCAATCCGACCTTCCTGCTGGATGCCGGCGGGAGGAAATACGTGCTCAGGAAAAAGCCCCCCGGCAAACTCCTGCCTTCCGCTCATCAGGTGGAGCGCGAGTATCGCGTCATGCAGGCTTTGGAAAAGACCAGCGTTCCGGTGCCGAAAATGCTATTGCTGTGTGAAAATGAGAACGTCGTCGGAACCCCGTTTTTTGTCATGGAATATGTCCCGGGTCGCGTGTTGGGGAACCTGGCCCTGCCGGATATGGATGCGCCGGAACGCCGGGCTATATACGCCGACATGATCCGGGTGCTGGCAGCCCTGCACACCGTCAATTTCACCGAACTGGGTTTGGCGGATTACGGCCATCCGGGCAACTATTTCAGCCGCCAGATCGGCCGCTGGTCTAAACAGTATGTGGCCGCCAAGACCGAAGATATCGAATCCATGGAAGCGCTCATGCACTATCTGCCGGCCAATGTTCCCGAAGATGATGCCAGCTGCATTGTGCACGGGGATTTTCGTATGGACAACATGCTGTTCCATCCCACGGAGCCAAGGATCATAGCCCTGCTGGACTGGGAACTGTCCACCCTCGGCCATCCCCTGGGGGACCTCGGATACAGCTGCATGCCTTATCACGGCGGGGTCGCCGGTAAATTGAGCCTGGCGGGCAAGGTGGGTATCCAAACCGGCATTCCGACCGAATCCGAATTTGTGGCAGAATATTGCCGGCTCACCGGACGGGAAAATATCCCCTCCTGGAATTTTTATCTGGCCTTCTCTTTTTTCCGCCTGGCGAGCATCTTACAGGGGGTATACAAGCGCGGCATCATGGGTATTGCGAGCTCGTCCGAGGCGCCGGAATGGGGGCGTTTTACCCGGGAGGTCGCGGATGTCGCCTGGTCGCTGATCGAGTCGGCCGAATAAAGATGCGGCAGCTTCTCACTTAAGACTATGCGAGGATCTGCTCGGGCGTTGACCCTTGTTGGCTGTGGATTTATCCATTCAAATTCCTACCGCCAGATGCCGCAGCGGGCGGATGGAAAAAACCGAATTGAAAAAGAATAACCAGTGGTTATATTAAATCCTCGAGAGCACTGAAACGGCATCGCCCGGTTCGTAAGATCAGCATGCGGCTGCCGCCGGTGTCTCAACAATGAACCACTAAAGGAGATTCGATGTCTGAAGTAACACACCCGAAGTACAATTTTGAAGTCGGTGTTTACCGCCCCCCCAGCGAAGGCGGGAGTTTTTCGTTGCTTGTCAGGGTCACCCGCAACTGCCCCTGGAACCGCTGTGCCTTTTGCAATATGTACAAAACCGAAAAATTCGAGGTCAGGACTGCGACGGAAATCAAAGGCGATATCGATTCCATTGCCGCTATCTGCACCGAGTTAAAGGAAATTTCTCACAGACTGGGCTTCAATGGCCGGATCACCCGCGACACCGCCATAGAACTGATCACCAAGCATCCGGAACTCAATTACCATCACGGATTCGGCATGGTCTTCAATTGGCTGCAATCCGGCGCCAAAACGGCGTTTTTGCAGGATGCCAACAGCCCGATCATGAAAACGGACGGCCTTATCGAAGTCTTGCAGTATCTGCGCAAAACCTTCCCCTCTCTGACACGGGTCACCTCCTATGCCCGCTCCAAGACCCTGGGTCAAAAAAAATTGGAAGAGCTCAAAGCCATCCGCGAAGCCGGACTCGACCGGCTGCATGTGGGTTTGGAATCCGGCGATGACGAGCTGTTGAAAAAAATTAATAAAGGCGTCAGCGCCGAAGGCCATATCAAAGGCGGACAGAAGGCCATGCAGGCCGGATTTCAGCTTTCCGAATACTGGATGCCGGGTCTGGGCGGCCGGGGAATGTGGGAAAACCACGCCAAAAATACCGCCCGGGTGCTAAGCGCCATAAATCCGCACTACATCCGCTCCAGGCCGCTTTTTCCTCAACCGGGAACCCCGATACACGATTGGCAGCAAAGGGGTGAATTCGAAATGCTGTCCCCGGATGAGCAATTGCGCGAATTAAGGCTGATGATAGCAAACTTAGACGTCACCTCTAAGGTCTGCTTCGATCATGCCGCCAACTACTGGCGCAACAGCAGCGGCGGGCTGATGCTCAGCCATGGCTACGAAGGGTATCAATTCCCGGATGAGAAGACCAAGGTTCTGGAGGCCATCGAAGATGGGCTCGCCGCTGCAAATGTGGTGCCGGAGTACCTGCATTTATAAGTGGCAATTGGGATTCACTGATGCGGAGAATAGAGAATTGAAGATTGAAGATTGAAGATTTGTGGTATCGCTTCGCTCTGTCATCTCTATTTAAAATCATTCCTTCGCTCCTGTCATTTGACAGCGGGCTCCTCGATGGATAAAACAACTGAAACACACAATTAAGTACAGATCTTTCACTATTACTCAAGGCAAATGCGGTTTTGTTTAATTTTATAATTAATTTAAATTAGTTACCTTATAAATTGCAAGTTATATCTTAAATTTTAACTTTGGCGTAATGGCCTGCCAGGGGGAGCGTGATGCAGGAAAGCGACAGTAAAACCGTGGTGAGTTCGTGGAATGAATGGGATCCATTAAAGCATGTCATCGTCGGCCGCGCCGACGGCACCCAGATTCAGGCCCCCGAGCCCGCCGTTCGACTCGACTTTCCGGAGCAGGGTTATCCATCCGGAACCTTCGGTTCGCTTCCTAAAGAAATGGAAGCAAAGGCTTCTGAATTACTGGACAATTTCGCGTCCATTCTGGAAAAACGCGGCATCCGCGTCGACCGCCCGGTCCCGCTGGATTTCGGCCAATCTATCCGGACCCCTGACTGGCAGCAAGGCTCGATGTTTGGCTGCATGCCCCCCAGAGATGTGATTTTGACCGTTGGCAACGAAATTCTGGAAGCCCCGATGTCGTTTCGCAGCCGCTGGTTCGAATACCTGTGCTACCGGCCGCTGCTGGAGCAATATTACCGGGAAGACAGCGGCTTCCGGTGGGAAACCGCACCGAAACCGCGCCTGACCGCACAAAGCTATAAAGAAGGCTTCTGGCAGAAATGGGACACTGCGAGCGAACAGGAGCGGTGGCAGCGCACCGAAGACAGCGACTGGATCATAACCGAAGCCGAGCCGCTGTTCGATGCGGCGGATGTGGCCCGTTTCGGCAAAGACCTTTTCGTCCAAAAATCCATGGTGACCAATGATGCCGGTATTGAATGGCTGCGCCGCCACTACCCGGGTCACCGGGTGCACCGCGTGGCCTACACCGAAATGCTGCCCTGGCATATCGATGCCACCCTGATTCCCCTGCGCCCCGGCCTGGTGCTGGTAAATCCCGATCGCCGCCCGCTGAACGCTGCGCACAATGCCCTGTTCAAAACGAATGACTGGGAGGTGGTGGACGCCCCGAGATCGGTCCGCAAGAAAAAAATGCCGCTGTGCACCTGCAGCCTGTGGCTGAACATGAATTGCCTGGTGATCGATCCCAAGACGGTCTGCGTCGAGGCCGCCGAAACACCCATGATGGAGCTGCTGGACAGGTACGGCTTCGAAGTAATCCCGGTACCGCTGTTCGAGGTGTCCCCCTTCGGCGGGGGACTGCACTGTGCCACCGCAGACGTCTACCGCCAGGGAGTCCTCGAGGATTATTTTCCCAGACAGGTGGAAGGATTCTGACGGGGTGCGGGGTGCGGGTTAAGGGGCGCGGAGCATGGGGCAGAGCGCATGGGGCATAGGGTTTCAGGTTAGCGGCCTGCTGAGCAATGAGGTGAATGGCTTTCGGCATTCGGCTTCGGGCGCACGGGTCTGATATCCGGCCTCTGCCTGCCGCGACGACGTGTCGTGGCGCAGTTTTGACGAAGCCCGAAGTTACGCCCCGGCGTGACGATGACTGTTCCTCTGTCGTCTGTCTTCTGGTAACGCGTTACGGGGTTTGAGTTATGGATCGCGAGTTGCGAGGCGCGGGGGGGCGTTACATGGTGGGGATCGACACGATCAATTTGTATTTTATATTCTCGCAACCACGTTCGGCTTCAATAAAACTGATCGCATGGTAAAGGAAAGTGTCGGCTGAGAAATAAAAATCGATTTTAATCCGAATCTAACACGTAACGCGCAACACGATTTACAAATCTCAAATCGAGACAATCCGCAACCCGATTCACAATTCCACATTCCGCATTCCCACTTCCCAATTCATTACTCTCCGGTAAACTGCGGTGCGCGTTTTTCCAGAAAAGCGCTGAAGCCCTCGACGCGGTCCTTGGACTGACCGACGATGGCACTGCCCTGCCGCTCTACTTCAAGTCCCGACTCCATCCCATTGTAATCAAAGGCGGATATTGCCTTTAGAACGGCTCCGACCGCCAGGGGCGGCCGTTTGGCCAGGATATCGGCAAATGCCACGGCATCATCCATCAGTTTTTCCCGGGTGGAAATTTGATTGATCAAGCCGATGCCCAGCGCTTCTTGGGCATCGATGCGCTTGCTGAACAGGATCATATCCAGGGCCTTGGCTTTGCCGACGACGCGGGTTAAGCGCTGGGTGCCGCCCCAGCCGGGTATGATTCCCAAATTCAGTTCAGTAAGTCCGACGGTGGCCTTGGGATCGTCCACCATGATGCGGAAATGGCAGCAGAGTGCCAGCTCGAGCCCGCCGCCCATGGCAAATCCGTTGATCGCGGCGATCACCGGTTTGGAAAATTGGTCGAGGCGGGTCCAGAGCGCGCGCCCCTTGGGGCTTGTGACGTGCGAATTGGCGGCGTCGCTGACATCGAAGCCGGCTGAAAAGCATTTTTCGCCGGCCCCGGTCAGAATCAGCACCCGCACATCCCGGTCGTTTTCTATTTCGTCGACGGCCTGTTCAAAATCTTCCATCATACCCAGGTTCCAGGCATTTACCGGGGGGTGGTCGAGGGTGATGATGCCGATATGGCCGCGTTTCTCAAGGGACAGATTTTCGTATTCCATAATGGATCTCCTTATTCAACAATTTGGGATAGATAGCCGCCGGCTTTGGTTTCAGGTTTCGGGTGTCAGGTTTCAGAGAATCCTAGGCATAGGGCAAAGCGCATGGCGCCAAGGGTATGCTTTTTCTGAACTCTCAGCATTCCGGGCTTAGACTCTATGCGCCATGCGCTATGCGCTATGCACTTTGCGAGGGGCCCTAATTTCTATCACCCAGCTAATATCCCCTTCACACGTACAACCTTACACCGGCTGCATGGATTCAATAAACGCCTCCAGGCGCGTTTCCACCTGGGCATCCGAATACACCCGGGGGTCATTCTGGTCGGCTTCGATGACAACGCCCGGCTTGCCGGTCAGCCTGGTCAGATCATCCTTCAAAACGTACATCCCCACCGAGTAAGGTTTGCAGGAACGATTGGAGTGCATGATGAAACCGGTCAAAGAGAATTCTTCGATCAATTCGGCCAGATACTTGATTCTTTCCTCAAATCCCAGGTTTATGTAAGCATCCAGATAGGACCGGGCCAGCGCCTCGTAGACCTCGCTGGTTCGACTGACGTCAATGTTGCTGTATCCGCCCCAGCTGTTGGCATAAGTCGTCACCACCAGGGTAGTTTTCTTTTCCTCGAAAAAGCTTTCAAGCCGCCGCATTTTAAACCAAATGGGCAGATTGTCCCATAACACACGGTATTGCTCGTCAGGTATGGTGCCGATTTTCTTCGCGGCCCGCTCGGCGACTTCGTCATACAGCAGCTGATAATAATCCACGCACGCCCGGGTCCCACGCAGGGTTACGATGGGTCCCAGGTGAATAAAGGTATCCAGACTGTTAAACGGCGCTGGTACGGTCTGGCCCAGATAAAGCATATCCTTCCAATATCTGGAGGCTTCCCTGCTGAGTTTCAGGACCTCCATAAAGCGATCCCGATCAAAGGTCCTGCCGGTAAATTCCGCCAAAAATTTTTCCAGGTCTTTAAACTGGGAAACGGTGTATTTCACCAGATCCCTGGTCAGGCCGTCATGGAGAAACGGTGTGTCGACGATAAACAGCGGCACATCATATCTGCGGGCAATAACCTCATACCATTTGATGACTGTCTTGCATATATTGGTGGAGCACAGCAGAAAATGGGGCGCCGGTAGTCCGGCCGCCGGTCCGCCCTGGGTGATATCGGCCCCGAAATCGGTGCGGGCATAGGCGCAAAGATCCATGGAAAACCCTTCGGCCTCGGCCGCTTCCATCAGCTCGACGGACTGATGGTTGGCGGCACACATGGCGGCATAATTTTCCGGATAAATCGGTAATATGTCCATGGCATAGAGAAACTCGACCGGTGCACCGCTGGTTACCCAGGCAATGGGCTTTTCAGTGGTGGTCTTGGCTTCGATATAATAATTCGTCAGAAGCTCTTTCATTTTGTGGTAGGCGGCAAATTTAGTCATGACAATCTTACTCCATGGATAAAGAGATAATTCGGCATTATCTAACCGGAATCCACCGAAGGCGGAAAGCATAGGAGAACTATCACGAAAGCACGAAATGACGAAAACACGAAAAGAAACCACGAAAATTTTCGTGTTTTCCAACTTTCGTGTTTTCGTGATAAAATCCGCCTCACGGCCGGCTGTTGAGCCGCGAGAATCGCAGGCATGGTAAGAAAATGTCTTTTTATTTTCTTTTCATGCCGAGAATCGCAGTCGGCTCTAACGCATTTGATAGGCGGAGCGTGAGCGGAGCCTGTCAAGTGCGTTAGAGCGAAGCTCGACAGCCGGCCGATAGGCGGATGGCCGAAGGCCAAGCGAGCTTTAGCTCGCGGTCCGCCTATCACGGATCATAATATGCAAAGAATTCACAACTAAAACTCTAATTTGGGCTTGAACGAAAACCGGGTTCATTTTGAATCTAATATCTCACAAAACGCACCGACCCTGGTTCGAAGCGCATCAAAGTTGGTCATGGTCAGCTCCAGATCGATAAAGCCGACCGGAATTCCTGCATCCTTGAGCTGATTCGTTAACTGGGGACGGTCAAAGGCGTCCGGCTCGCAAAACTTGACGTACCAGAAAAGAACACCGTCGGCTCCGGAATCCCTGACCTTCTGCAGCAAATAGGCGTGCCGATCATGACCGGGGTTGTAAATACAGCAGCACGGAACCGGATTGAATAAATACTCGCTGATTCCCCGGACCAGATTTGCGGTTTTCAACTCATTTTTCGCGACCGTCCGCCAGCCATTGGCGAAATCGTCATCCACCACACAGATCTCGGATTCATCCAACAATTTATAAATTTCAAGGGGGTCGAAAACCATCCCGGAAAGGAGTAATTTGGGCTGTCCGCCGGCGGTACGGTCGGATTTGGCCAGATTCTGCAGCAGTTCTTCAAGCTTGGCGTTGTATACATCCACCGGCAGAAAAAAGCCGGCTTTGATGGCGGTATAAAAGTCATGATTTGCAACGGTTCCCGGATTTTCGCGCCGGATCCGGTACAGTTCACGCTGCAGAAAGCGCGTACGGCCATATCGCCTGGATGCCCGCTCCAGTTTCTCAGGGGTAATTTTCACGCCGGTGATATTTTCCAGACCGCCGGTCACGGATTGAACGACATTCTGCAGATACTCGTTGCGGGCTTCCACGGTCCTCGTGATGGGAATTGAAAGCTCCACCGTCGGTTTGGTGAAAATACGGCGATAAATTTCCCGCAAATTCACCAGAGTGTCGCAAAGGGAGGTAAACGTGTAGGCGTGGACCATGCCGGCGATCCCGCGCAATTCCAACTCGAGAACCGATCTTGCAACGGAGCAGCAATATGATTGCAGATAGGCATCGGAATTTTCGATCGGCAGGTTATTGCCCCAGAGCTGCACGGGATATCCGCCGGCGGCGTCGATCAGCTCCAGCGGGAAATAGGCCGGCATGACACCGATGACAGGACGATTCAGCTCGGTTTCATACTTTCTAATGGTTTCTGAGACATTCGTTACGACATCATGAAATGCTTCAAACATATTTTCTGCCTCTTTACTTTGGCATCAATTCGAATTATTGAATTAAGGATAGATTTGTCCCGCCGGCAAGTGTTTACCACCCGGCAGAAAATATCACCAGTCGTATTCCTCCCGTTCGATGATCGTGGCAACACCCTGACCGCCGCCGACGCAGGCATTGGCACAGCCATAGCGACCGCCTTTGGCCGCCAGAATCCGGGCCAGCGTGCCGGTCAGGCGGATCCCGGTGGCGCCCAGGGGATGACCGATGGCCGTGCCCCCGCCCATCACATTGACACTCTCCGGATCGAGCCCCAGCTGGGCGATGCAATTGAGCGCAACGATGGCAAAGGCTTCGTTGATCTCCCAGAAGTCGACATCCGAGGCTTTCAACCCGGCCTTGTCTAAAGCCTTCCGGCTGGCCGGCACCGGACCATGCCCCATGATGGTGGGGTCCACCCCGGCGAACCCGATGGAACGTATGGTGGCCAGCGGCTCGATGCCTTTCTTTCTGGCGGTGTCTTTAGACATCAGCACCATGGATGTAGCCCCGGCATTTAAGGGCGAAGAGATGCCGGCGGTGATGACGCCATCCTTCTTAAATGCCGGTTTGAGCGCGGCAATGCCTTCCAGGGTCGAGTCTCCCCGCACGGCCTGGTCTTTGTCGACCACCATCCTGGAACCGTCGCCCTGCTCAGCCTCGACCGGCATAATCTCATCGTCAAAGAAGCCTTCAGCCTGGGCGGCGGCGGCATGCTGGTGGGAACGCAGGGCCCATTTGTCCATATCTTCTTTGGTATGGTCGGTCTGGGCAAACAGCTTCTCAGCCGTCAGTCCCATGTTCATCGAGGTCATCATGTCCCAGTGCTGGTATTTGGGATCCAAAAAGAGGGTCATATTGGGCATGATCGCCCCCCGATCTATCAGCGGTCCGCCCATGGGCACCCGCGTCATGTGCTCCATACCGCCGATAAGCACCACATCGGCAAACTCCTGGGCGATTTCCATGAATCCGATGTGAATCCCAGCCATGGCGGAACCGCATTGCTGATCGACAAATTTGGCGGCAATCGTGTTGGGAAGGTTGGCCAAAAATATCGGATTGCGCCCCCCGTAGGCCCATTGTTCGCTGACACCGGTGGCACATCCCACCAGAAAATCATCGATTTCCTCGGGTTCGACACCGCTGCGCTTGATGACTTCCGGCAAGATTTCGGCCAGCAGCTCATCTGATCGCATTTTACAGAACCAATCCCTGGCCGGATCATTGGGTCTGGAACGGGACTGGGCAGTTCTCAAATATCCGGCGATGACGACTTCTTTCATGATATACCTCCATTTTAGGCAATTAGTATATTAGTTGATCGGTTAAATAGTTTGATGGCTCCCTGAAGTTCTGAACTACCTGAGGGGTCGGGGAGTTTCTCCCCCCGATTGTCTAGACTATCATTTTATCGCCCTGCGCCATCTGACGACTTGTCCGGCCGGGGTATGCGCTCGCGCCAGCCGTAACAAATTCGTACCGGACTCCGTACACGCCCCCAATCCCCTGCGCTGGTTCCGCAAAGGCAGAGACGATGGGCGCTGCCGTGCAGACTGTCTTCTGGGGCTGGCACGGATCCATTCGACGCGGGATAGCTGCCGTACCCAAGTTGCGCGGTCATATTGTTACGGCTGGCGCGAGCGCATACCCCGGCCGGACATAGCAACGATTGAAAAACTCCCCGACCCCTCAACTAATTGACTTATCAACTATTTCTCTATTTGACTATTCTGTATAAAAATTCTTGCCGGTCTCGGCCATCTCTTTGAGCAGCTCCGCGGGCTTAAAGCGCGGCCCGTACTGCTGCTCGAGCGCCGCCAGCTTGGCGCAAACGTTCGGCAAGCCCCACTTGTCGGCGTACCGCAGGATGCCGCCCCGGTAGGGGGGAAAGCCGGTACCGTAGATCATCGCCAGGTCCATGTCCTGGGGACGGTCGCAAATGCCCTCTTCGATCATGAGGGCGGCTTCATTGACGCCCAGGGCCAGCATGGCATCGACGATCTCCTGCTGCGAGATCTTTTTGGGAGATACCTTGTTGTCCTTGAGATATTTTTTGACCGCATCGGCAACCACCGGATTGGGGACCGGCTGACCACTGCTGTAATCAAAATAGCCGGCGCCGGTCTTGCGCCCGTAGCAGCCGGTTTGGTAGATGACCTCCGTGAGCGGGTGCACATTGTAGCGCTCTCCCAGTCGCTTCTCAAAGGTTTTATTGACGTGATAATTAATGTCAATGCCGGTAAGGTCCGCCAGGGTGGCCGGTCCCATGGGCATGCCGAATTCAACCATGGCCGATTCGATGGCCGCCCCGTCCACACCGTCGGCCGACAGATAGACCGCCCCGCCAAAAAGCCCGCCGAGCTGCCGGGAGACATAAAATCCCGGCCCGTCGTTGACAACGATGGGTATTTTTTTGATGGTCCGGGCAAAAGACACACAGGAAGCCAGGGTCTGGTCGGCTGTTTCGGCCGCACAGATGATTTCCAGCAGCATCATGCGATGGGCCGGGTTGAAAAAATGCAGGCCGATCATACGACCGGGATCATCCAGGATGGAAGCCATTTCGGTTATCGGCAGCGCCGACGTGTTGGTGGCAAAAATTACGTCCGGTCGACAGATGCCCTCGAGCTTTTTCCAGATGTCCTGTTTGACCTGCATGTCTTCCAGCACCGCTTCGATAATCAGATCGACGTCTTTTAGATCATCCAGGGAGGTAGTGGTGGTCAACTGATTTTCAAGCATGTCTTCCAGATCGGCCGGTTTCATTTTCTTTTTCTTGATCGGGTATTCAAAAGTCTTGCGAACCGACCCGACGCCCTTCTCGAGGGCCTCAGCGCCGATATCCCACAGCACGATTTCAAAACCGCCCTTGAGCAGCAGATTGACGATACCGGATCCCATCACGCCGCCGCCCAGCATGGCAACTTTCTTAATCCCGGCCGGCTCAAGCCCCTCAATGCGGGGCAGCCTGCCGGCCGCGCGGGTATTGAGAAAAATGCCGATCAGGTTCTTGGCCACGTCCGAAACCGCACAGTCGGCAAACAGCTCGGCCTCCAGGCGGAGATCGGCGTCGATGTCATAGCTCAGGCCCTTGTCAATTGCCTCAACAGCTTTAAACGGGGCGATGTAGCCCTTGGCCTGAGCCGCCGTCATGGCTTTGGTAAAATCCATCATGGCCCTTTTTTCGGCTGCGCTGGGGATCCAGTGATGGCGGTTGCGAGTGGCCCGGGCTTTGATATTCAGCTCACCCGAAACAAAGCGGCCGGCTGCGGCCACGGCAGCGTCAACGAGGTTGACCGGATCGGCGGTCTCATCCACCAGCCCTCTCTGAAAGGCGACTTCAGCCTTAACAGGTTTACCGATTGTGATCATCTCCAAAGCGTGCCGCAGGCCGATCAATCGCGGCAGGCGTTGGGTTCCACCGGCTCCCGGAATAAGCCCGATCTGAACTTCGGGTTGGCCCAGATTGACGCCTTTGACGGCAACACGATAGTGACAGCACATGGCAATTTCCAGCCCACCCCCCAGGCAGTTTCCGTTGATGGCCGCCACCACGGCCTTGGGCCCGGTTTCAATGTGGGTCATAAACTTCATACCCTCCATCATCCCTGATAGGAGCGCTTCTCTGCCGTCCACCTGCTGAATTTCGGTGATATCCGCCCCGGCAATGAAATTCTTCGCGCTACCGGTCAGGACGATGGCTTTAACCGCGTCGTCAGCGTGGGCCTCACCGAAGGCTTCGGCCAGGTCGGACCGGAACTGACTCGAAAGCTGATTCACCGGCGGATTGTCCATGGTGAATACGGCCACGTTTTCTCTTATTTCAACCTGGATGGTCTAGTATTCGGTCTGCATGCGCTACTCCCTTTTGGTGGCAAAAGTTATTCGTTATATGTTAATAGTTAATCGACGGTTCTTGTCTCAATTAATGCGGTTACAATTTCACCGAAAGGCGTGAGCCATTCGCCATCATCTGACCTCTGCCATTTGTACTCTGTCATCCGTCATCTGTTTTCTGTCCTCTGCCATCCGTCCTCTGTCTTCTGTCCTCTATATTCTGTCTTCTGTCATCCGTCCTCTGTCTTCTGATATCTACAGCCCGCCAAAACCTTCGTCTGAAATTTCAACGGCGGCGGCGCAGCTACTCTGGATGGCATCCATCCTGCCGGATGTAAGCGGCAGTTCGGTCTGAATGAAAAACTCAGCGGTTTTAATCTGACCTTCATAAAAAGCAGTATCCTTCTTTTTGGGTTTGGCGGCCAGCTTCTCGGAGGCCACCACCGCCCGCCACAACAGCATCCAGGCCATGATGGTATCGCCCATGGTGTACAAAAACGGCAGGGCATGGGCAAAGCCTATCTTAAAGTTTTCCGACATGGCCGTTTTCCCGATATGCATGGCCACTTCACCGAGACGGTTGGCGGTGTTTTCGACTTTTTCAGCCAGGTCCTGCATACCGTCGATGGCTTTGGCCTGGCTGACTGTCTGCTGAATTTCACCTAAAAACTGCATGAACACCAGCCCCTTCTTTGTTCCGATTTTGCGGGCCAACAAATCCATGGCCTGAATGCCGCTGGTACCCTCGTAGATGGAAGTGATTTTGCAATCTCGGGCATATTGCTCCACCAGGTAGTCTTTGGTGTAGCCGGCGCCGCCAAACACCTGGATGGCCTGAATGCAGACCTCGTGGCCCTTGACCGCCATATAGTCCTTGACAATCGGGGTCAGCATGGAAAAAAGGTCACCGAGACTCTCCTGTTCTGCGGTCGTATCGCCGATCATAGCTTGGGAGCCGCAGCGGGTCATGTAATAAAAAAAGCTGCGCATCCCGTCGACATAGGATTTCATCCACAAAAGATTGCGGCGCACGTCCGGATGCTTGATAATTGCGACCGAGGGAGCACTGTGATTGGCAAAATTCTCGAGATCACGTCCCTGGACACGTTCACGGGCATAGTTGACCGCCAGCATGTAGGCGGCGGAAGCATAGGTCATGCCCTGCAGACCGGTACTCATGCGGGCGTGGTTGATCATGTTGAACATGATTTTCATGCCCTGTCGTTCCCCCCCCAGCAAATATCCGACACAGCGGCCCTTTGCGCCTAAAGTCATGCTGCAGGTGGCGCTGGCGTGGATGCCGTGTTTTTCTTCGATGCCCGAGCAGACAATGTCGTTGCGGTCGCCCAGGCTGCCGTCATCATTGACAAGGTATTTGGGCACCACAAACAGGGAAATCCCTTTGGTGCCGGCCGGGTCGCCTTCGATGCGGGCCAAAACGGGGTGAATGATATTTTCCACCAGGTCGTGCTCGCCGTTGGTGATGAATATTTTGTTTCCGGTCAGAGAGTATGTGCCGTCGTCGTTGGGCACGGCCGTGGTCGTCAAGGCACCCACATCGGAGCCGGCTTCGGACTCGGTCAATAGCATGGTGCCGCCCCATTCAGCCGAAGTGAGTTTTTGGACGTACTTTTCTTTTTGCGCCGGGGTTCCGTACAAATTGATGATGTGCGCAGTGCCGTTACCCATGGTGGCGTAGCAGTACAGGGGCCAGTTGGCACCAAAAAAATATTCGGCAGCGGCGGCAGCGACGAAAGACGGGGCACCCTGCCCTCCCATTTCCGCAGGCACGCTCAGATTGTTCCACTCGCCTTCCTGAATCAGTTTGTAGACCCGGTGAAAGCTTTGCGGCACCACTACGGCGCCGTTATCGTAATTTACGCCGAGCTCGTCGCCTTCGGCCAGCAGCGGCAGCATCTCCTTGATGGCTAAAGCCCGGGCTTCCGTCAGGATCATATCGCAGGTTTTTTTGTTGAAGTCCCGGTAGATCTCGTGCTCTAAAATCTCTTCGCACTTCATCTGCTCCCAGATCACAAAATTCAGATCTCTCCGATCGGCTAATAGCTGTGGCATGGTTTACGGCTCCTTGTTGTGCAATTGAAATATGGCAATATCTTCTCAACCCAATTGGGATAACGTGCAATATGCTACATGAAAATCATGTAATACATTACACACGAATACGATTTATAATATTATTAAATTTTGTCAATAGAAACCTTTTTATTTTTTCATTGACAAAATTTTAAGCATTGGTTTATGACCATAGCAGCCATCAATCATAGCGCATTTCACGACCAAAATCTAGAATGTCGTTGCTGTTGCTTTCTAACAACGATATGCAAACCCGCCGCGGGCGGCTTAACAGCCTGACCGAGTGGTCCTAGCTCAATGCGGCGACAAACCACCCGGCCAGACCATCAGAGGCATCCGAGGCATCCGAGACATCCGAGGTAATCATGAAGATCAGCCAACTGGTCAAGCGAACCGGCGTTCCCAAGGAAACGATCCACTTTTACATCCGTGAAGGCCTTCTGCGCAAACCGCGCAAATCCGGTGTAAACTCCGCCGAATACAGTGAGCGCTACGTGGGCCAGATTCAGCTGATCAAAGATCTCAGAGACAATTACTATCTCCCGATTCCTGAAATAAAAAAAATTGTCAAGGATTTCCGCAAGCAGTCCCCTTCGGACCAGGCCATATCGCAATTTCACAGCCGCTTCTTCCGGCCGGCAGACCGGCTGTTCGCCAATGAGATCAAGGGTCAAGAGGCCTTTTGTCGGGAAACCGGGCTCGGGAAAAAATGGTTGGCCCGGGCTGAGGATTGGGAAGTGATCACGCCGGATGTTGATCAAAACGGTGAGACCGTCTATTCGCCGGATGATGTTGCCGTCGGCAAACTGATGGTGGACATGGATCGCCTCGGATTCGGCCCCAAGGATGGTTTCGACCCGGAGGATCTTCGCTATATAGCTGAATTCGTAAGAAAATATGTGGTGGATATTTTTAAAAAATACTACCAGGACAATCTGGAAAAGATGACATCCCTAGAAGATGTTGAAAGAGCCAATCAGTATCACGAAGTCATCAGTTTGTTCTTTTACCACCTTTTTCACAAATTTGTCCGCAAAGGCACAAAACTTTTGCATGAATTGCCGGAAAACAAAAGAAAGGAAACCAGGAAATGAACATCGACGACATCAACAATATTGCCGTTATCGGCGCAGGCAACATGGGGCATCAGATCGCCATGCTGTGTGCAATTCACGGCTATCAAACCGCGTGTACGGACGTCAACGCCGAAATATTAATGAAAGCAGAAGCATTCGCCGACACATATCTGGCCGGTCGGGTGGAAAAAGGGCGGCTGACCGCAGAGCAGGCCCGGGCCGCCAGGGCGAGAATATCGTTTGTTCCCGGAATGGAAGACGCCGTCAGGAAGGCTGATTATGTCATTGAGGCCGTGCTGGAAATCCTTGATCTCAAGCGCAAAATCTTTGCCGATCTGGATCGCATGGCCCCGGCGCATGCCATCCTGGCAACCAACAGCTCGGCCATCATCAGCTCTAAAATCGCCGCTGCCACCAAACGCCCGCAAAAAGTCCTCAACGTCCATTTCTTCAATCCGGCGCTGGTGATGAAACTGGTCGAGGTGGTCCAGGGACCCCACGTTTCCGACGAAACCAGGGAGATCTCGATGGCGCTCTGCGAAAAGCTTGAAAAAGTGCCCGTCCACCTCAGAAAAGAAGTCGACGGATTTCTGCTCAACCGCATCTTCGGGGCCATCACCCGCGAGGCCCTTTGGCTGCTGGAGATGGGCGTGGCCAGCATGGAAGATATCGACAAGGCCCAGGTTTACGGCGCCGGCCACCCCATGGGGACCTTCCGCCTGATGGACCTGACCGGCATCGACCTGGCCTATATCATGGGAATGGAAGCCTTCCGGGAGACCGGTAACGTCCGCCATCTGCCCAGCCCGAGTGTGGTTGAAAAATACGTTAAAGGCGAATACGGCCAGAAGACCGGCCAGGGATGGTATGATTACGGCAAGAAATAATATTGCGGATTTCCTGCCGTGGTCTGATATAAGTATCCGAATAAAATTATTTGAGGGTTCGGTGAATTTTTCAATCCCTGCTATGTCCGGCCGGGGTATGCGCTCGCGCCAGCCGTAACCATACTACCGTGCGGCTTGGGTGCGGCAGCTATCCCGCGTCGATTGGATCCGTGCCAGCCCCAAAAGACTTTCTCCCCCGGAAACGATGGCCGTCTCTGCCTTTGTGGATCCAGCGCAGAGGATTGGGGGCGTGTACGCAGTCCGGTATGAATTGGTTACGGCTCGCGCGAGCGCATACCCCGTCCGGACACGGCGTCAGACGGTGCCAGGCGATTATATGATCGTTTAGACTATCGCGGAGAAACTCCCTAACCCCTCTAATTTTTATTATTCGGTATTGGTTAATAGTTTGAAAGCAATGAAATCTGTTATATATTTCACTGACCTTCGAGTCAATAAAACAGATGGTCAGTCAATCCTAAGAACGATTAACAAATCCGCCGCAGGCGGAATAACACCGAATCGAGCGTTTCTAGCTTAATGCGGCTATTCGCAATCCGAAGCAACACTGGGGGTGAAGATGGCGGTAAAATTTATTAGCGAAAGAAACATAAAATTTTTATTGTACGAAGTGTTCGAGGTCGAATCCCTGACCGAATACGAATACTATAGCGAACACAACCGCAAGATGTTCGACATGGTGCTGAAAGCGGCCCTCAAACTGGCCAAAGACCTTCTGTTTCCGATATTCGAGGAAATGGACCGCAATCCGCCTGAGCTGGTAAACGGCGAAGTCAAAGTCCATCCGGCCGTCGGAAACATAATGAAGGAATTCGGCGAAGGCGGCTGGATTGCCAGCCGGGTCCCTTTTGATCAGGACGGCGAGCAACTGCCGAGCATGGTGGCCGACATGTGCGAGTTTATTTTCGCGGCCGCGAACTACTCGGCCAATGCCTACCCCGGCCTCACATTTGGAGCCGCGCATCTGATCGAATCTTTCGGCAGCAAAAAATTATACGACGCCTACGTGCCCAAAATGCGGGCCGGTGAGTGGCAGGGCACCATGGCCCTGACCGAACCCGAAGCCGGCTCCTCCCTGGCGGACATCTCCACGCTGGCAGAGCCCACCGACAACGGCTATTATCGCATCAAAGGCCAGAAGATATTCATATCCGCCGGAGACCACGACGGGGTGGACAATGTAATCCATTTGATGCTTGCCAAAATCGAGGGCGCCCCGGCCGGTGTGAAAGGCATCTCGCTGTTCGTCGTGCCTAAAAAGCGTATCGACGAAAATGACAACCTGGTGCCCAACGACGTTGCCGCGTCGGGCGTCTACCATAAGTTGGGCTATCGCGGCTGTCCCATCGTGCAGTTAAGCCTGGGGGACAAAAACGATTGCCGCGGCTGGCTGGTGGGAGAGCCTCACAGCGGCCTGAATTATATGTTCCAGATGATGAACGAAGCGCGCATCGGTGTGGGCCTGGGAGCCACTTCCATGGCAACGGCCGCCTACTATGCCGCCCTTGATTACACCCGGTCACGCCTCCAGGGCCGCAAGGTGGGCCAGAAAGACCCGCAGCTGCCGCCGGTCGCCATTATCGAACATGCCGACGTCAAGCGCATGCTGCTTTTCCAACGGGCCGTTGTTGAAGGCGCCCTTGGGCTGATCATGCAGTGCAGCAGATATGTCGACCTGCAGAAGGTGCTCGACGGAGAGGAAAAGCAAAAGTACCACCTGCTGCTGGAAATTCTGACCCCGATTGCCAAGAGCTATCCTTCGGAGATGGGAATTGCCGCCATCAGCCAGGGGCTGCAATGCCTGGGCGGATCCGGGTATTGCGACGACTATCCGCTGGAGCAGTATTACCGTGATTGCCGCATACACCCGATTCACGAAGGCACCACGGGGATCCAGGGCCTGGACCTGCTGGGCCGCAAGGTCGTCATGCAAAACGGCCGTGCCTTTCTGCTGTTTATCAATGAAATCGAGCTAACCATCGGCGCCGCGCAACAGTTCAGTGCTCTCAGGGGATTTGCCCACGATCTGAACGCCACCCTGACCGATCTCCAGGATGTCACCCAGCACCTCATAACGGTCGCCCAACAACAGGGGCCGGAGGCGTTTCTGGCGGACGCCACCCTTTATCTCGAATTTTTCGGCCTCGTCACGATTGCCTGGCAATGGCTGCTCCAGGGCGTTGCCGTGCAGAAGGCGCTAAGTGAGGGCGCCAAGAAATCCGACCAGAACTTTTATGAGGGCAAAATGTTCACCCTGCGCTATTTCTTCAGTTATGAACTGCCCAAAACACTGGGCCTTGCCAAGCGCCTGCTCGATGATGACCGCCTGACGGTGGCAATGCAGACGGATTTTTTCAACGATTAAAATATACCTGCTACACGGATCGGCACTGATGAACGCAGATAGAAATTCAGCTCAACAGACAGGATTTCCGGACAACTCGGTGCCAGAGTGTCCTTGACATCGGTTTAGGGTGTCGGTATTCTCGGTGGCGAAGCAGACTGTCAGCTGCTATACTGCTAGTCATTCATAGGTTCCGTTGGCAATATTGTTAAGCGGAGAACATCAAGCGTACACCAGCTGGAAATTATTACAAACAGCAGTGCTTATTCAGGACGGATAATATGAAAATCACCTGGCTGGGCCATGCGGCCTTCTTGCTGGAAACCGGCGGATTGCGGATCGTTACCGATCCGTATAACACATCTGATGGCAGGATCCGTTATCAACCCATCGACATGACGGCCGATATCGTGACGGTCAGCCATGATCATTTCGACCACAATCACGTGGAGAGCCTGTCCGGTAATCCGGAGGTCGTAGAAGGTGCCGGACGAACAACCGTAAAAGGCATCGGAATCACCGGCATCGATGCCTTCCATGACCCCAGTCACGGCAATGAACGCGGTGAAAATGTTCTGTATGCCATCGAAGCCGAATCGATCCGCATCTGCCACGCTGGCGACTTGGGCCATGTTCTGTCGGCCGATCAGGTTCAGGCATTGGGGCCCATCGACATCATCTTCATCCCCGTTGGAGGCCTGTATACGGTTGATGCCGAGCAAGCCTGGCAGGTTGCTCAAGACATCTCACCCAAAATAGTAATCCCAATGCATTTTAAAACGCCATCTTTGGATTTTCCGATAGCACCTGTTGACGGCTTCTTGGAAGGAAAGACCAATATCGTGCACACGCAGAGTGCATCATTTGAAATAACAAGGCAGGATCTCCCCCGGGAGATGCAGATTATCGTGCTGGATCACTTGCTTTGATTATAGCGGTTGTCATGTTGTAATGATCTCCGGCTGCCAAGCTTTATATTGGCGCCGGTTAAGAAATCCGGCGAAGGGAACATGTTTATGACAACCGCTATAACTATGAAAATTTCAAATATTAACCCAGGCTTTACATTTTCAGAGCTGCTTCTTCCGCTTCCAGAACGGCATCCATGGCATCTCTTGGCTTCCGGGCATCACCGACCACATAGAGATTCTGGCAATATTTTTCGATTTGCTGTGCTAATTCGGCATTCGATTCCGCGCCGACCGAAGATACAATCTGTTCAAAGCAGTCCAACTCCCGGGAACCGGCCGGGCCATCCGTCAGCAGGCATTCATTTTGAACGCACACGGCTTTGGTTGATGTCAGTATGGACACACCCTGCTTGGCAAGCCTTTGGGTTAGAAAAGATCGAATGGCAGGATGCATGTCGATGCCGATGCCCTCTCTCATCTCCAAAATGGTGACTTCTTTGCCTTGCTGGGAAAGCAAATCAGCCATTTCAACTCCGGTATCACCGCCTCCCAGGACCAAAAGCCGTCCGGCGACGTCCACTTCCTGGTTGAGAATCTGATCGTCTGTTATGACATCCGCGCCTTTACAGAACTCGGGTACTATCGTTCGGGCTCCGGTGGCCAGGATAACGGCATCAGGGTTTTCCTTCTGGAGCCAATTTGGATCGAAAGGCTGCCCCTTGATGACCTTTACGTTCAGTTTATCTATCTGGGAGCTCAAATAATCAATAAATTCCTGCAAACACTGTTTCCCCGGAGGCAGCGCAGCCAGGCGAAAGCGGCCGCCCAACACGTTTTGCTTTTCAAATAAACTGACGTCATGCCCTCGCATGGCAGCGATTTGGGCCGCTTTCATGCCGGCAGGACCAGCGCCGATTATGCAGACTTTTTTCGGTCGATCGGCTTTATGCTCGAATTTGAGCCAGGTTTCGCGGCTCACCTCAGGATTAACCGTACAGCGCAGACTGCCGACCTTGACCAGGCTCAGCGAGCAGCGGTTGCAGGAAATACAGGGCACGATGTCATCGAATCGTCCCTCACGGGCTTTTGCGGGTAAGAACGGGTCCGCTATCAAGGCCCGGCCCATGGATACCAAATCGGCTTTGCCCTCGGAGATGATTTCATCGGCCATTTGGGCATGGCGGATGCGCCCCACTGTGATGACCGGTATATCCACCACCGATTTGATGCCGGCAGCCAAATGCACAAATGCACCTTCATCCAGATAGTAATGCGGAATCAGCGGAAACGGTGATGACGATTGGCAGGCGGAAACATGGATAACGTCGGCCCCGTGCTTTTCAAGCGCTTTGGCAACTTCCTGGCTATCGGCCAGACGGAGCCCTCCTTCCATATACTCATCAGCGCTGATGCGGCAGCTTATGGGAAAGTCTGCCCCCACCTCCTGGCGCACGGCCCACAGGGTTTCCAGCGCCACCTTCATCCGGTTCTCCGGGCTCCCGCCGTATTCATCGCTGCGCTGGTTGACGATGGGCGACAGGAACTGGTTGATGATATAGCCATGGGCCATGTGGATTTCGACCCCGTCGGCTCCGGCGGCGCGCACACGCGCTGCCGCAGCGGCAAAGTCGCTGATTAGATCTTTGACCTCTGATGGCGAGAGTGCCCTGGGTGTTTCCTCGCGCAGTGGGCAGCGCACGGCGGAAGGTGCAACCAGCGGATGGCCGGTGGTCTGGGAAGATGTTTGGCGGCCGGCATGGTTGATCTGGATAAACAGTTTGCCGCCCTCCTCGTGGACGGCATGCGTCAGCTTCCGGAAACTTTCCACGTGGTCATCGGTGTTTAGCAGCAACATCGTGGGAAATGCGCGGCCGTCGGGCCGGATGGCCGTGTGCTCCACGGTGATGTAGCCGACGCCGCCGCGGGCGCGCTCGACATAATAGGCGATAACGGCATCGGTGACAAAACCATCCACATCACCGAAATTGGTCGCCATAGGGGGCATGACGATACGATTCTTAATCTCCAGATTCCTGATCTTAATGGGACTGAACAGATGCGATAATGGCGCCATTGGCAGCTTCCTCCCTCTTAATGTTACTTATGTTCATCGTACAATCAAATCACGATCAAAACCCAGGAAAATGATTTTTCCCGGCTTCAGTTCATAAAATCCGATTTCAGGATTTTGACGGTCACCGTTGTGGTCAAAGGATATCGGTCCGGTGATACCGGGATAATTTTGCATACGGGCAACCTGTTCCAAAACCGCTTTGAGGGTGACACCATTTGAACGGACAACGGCATTGATGAGAAGGTTGGCGGCATCATAGGCCTCGGCCGAATAGACCGAATAAATCTGCCCGAATCTCTGTTCAAAGGCGAGTTTAAATTCCTGAGCCGACTCTTTGACACTGACATCGGTGCTTGCATTTGAGTGGTAGGGCCCCTCAAAAGGATATTGCGCGGTTTCCAAATAGCGTGATGATTTGAGCCCATCCGTGCCAAAAAAAATTGCCGTGACACCCGCCTGACGCAGCTGGGGTGCGAGTCGCAACCCTTCTTCTTCAATGACACCAAAAAAAATCAGATCCGGCCGGCGGGCCGCCATGTCTTGCGAGGTTTTATCAAATTCGGATTGCCCGCGTTGAATCACGCTCACATGTACGATTTCGGCGCCCATTTGCTGCGCCCGTTTGATAAAAACTTCCGACAGCGGCTTACCAAATAGGGATCCATCGTGAATGACCCCTATTTTCTTCTTTTGTAAATATGCGACCACAAATTCAGCCGCGCGCCTGCCCTGATAATTATCATGGGCCACAAGTCGAAAAAAAGCGTGGTATCCCTTTTTGGTTATATCCGGATTTGACGCCGCCGGGGAAATCTGCGTCATGTTCGCCCGCTCATAAATCGGAGCCGCCGCCCGGGCCGCCTGGCTGTTCATGGGGCCGACAATCCCGACCAGTTGCTCAATGCGCACAAATTTTTCAGCCACCGCAACGGCTGCGGCCGCGTCGTCCCGGTCGTCTCCCACCAGCAGTTCCAGCGGGATGTTTAAAACAGCTTTTTGATTGGCCTGCTCCACGGCAAGTTCAGCAGCATGTACGATGGCCTGGCCGTGGACGCTTTCATGGCCGCTGAGCACCGCCGAACAGCCGATTATTATCTTATCCTGGGCCATATTTTCACTACCAGCCTTTACTGCTACGACGACGGATCTACCAGATCGAAAAACCGCCCTCCACCTTGACGGCCTGCCCGGTGATGAATGACGAATCCTCCGAAGCCAGAAACAGGGCCGCCCGTGCAATTTCATCCGGTTCGGCAAACCGTTTCATGGGATAGCGGTCTGTAAAGAATTTCAGGCGTTCTTCCGGGTTTTCGCAAGATTTAAAAAAATTGACGGCCATGGGGGTCATGACATCGCCCGGTGAGATGCAATTGGCTCGTATGTTATAGCGAGCATAGTCATAGGCAATTTGACGCGTCATGGCCACGATGCCGCCCTTGGAAGCGCAGTAGGCGGCCTGATTGGGTGAAGCCACATGGGCCAGAATTGAAGCCGTATTGATGATGACGCCGCCGCCATTTTCAATCATGGCCGGGATACCGAATTTACATCCCAGAAAAACACCCTTTAAGTTGATCGACAGGGTCCGATCCCATTCATCTTCGGTGGTCTCGACCAGCGGTTTGGCAATGTCGATCCCGGCATTGTTAAACAAGATATCCAGTTTACCGTAATGCTGGATGGTTTGTGCCACCATGGCTTCCGTGTCATTGCTCTTGGAAACATCTGTTTGGACCCCTATGGCTTCCTGTCCATTTTGCCGGAGCATTTTAACCGTCTCTTCGGCATCTTTACTATTGATATCGGCAACAACCACTGAGGCGCCTTGCGAGGCAAACAGCAATGCCGTGGATCTTCCGATGCCGGATCCTGATCCGGTGATAATCGCTACTTTGTTTTCTAACTTCACGGGTATTGTTCCTCATCGAAAGAAGTTTATGGTTATATAGTGTTCTGTCCTATATGTAATTTACAAAACTCGGATTGAATTTAAAGATTTTCCCACTCCAGAATTCAAATTATAAACTCCCAAATTACAAATCACAAATCACAAATAAATTCCAAATCACAATACGCAAATACCAATCAGATCTTCGGATACAGTAGATCAGATGTTTTGAATAAATTCGGTCCGGCCTCAATGGGAGTTGTATGATTCAAGAATCAGGGCCCGGCAAATGTGGCTGTTTTGGTCATTGGAAATTGGAATTTGGGTATTGTTTGCTATTTGACATTTGGTGCTTGGGATTTATCCGAATCAAGTGCGCGGCTTGGTTCAAAACCCATTACAACTTTTATAATATATTTCTGGGACACAGCACTAGAAAGCGCAGCCTGCCCTGGTTGCGGCAGCGGCTTTGCTGGACTTCGACCACAGATCATTCCAAGGCATCCGGGAACAGCCACGTCAATAAAGTTGCCGCAAGCATAATGGGAACCAATAACCACAGGGCCCATTCGAGGCCGAAATAATCGCCGATGACACCTGAAACCATTGTGCCAAAGCCCCCCAAGCCGACGGCACCACCCATCATCATCCCTGCGGCAACACCGGCATTGCGAGGCATCAAATCCTGGGCCATCATCACCGTAATCGGTATGGGTGCCTGGATAAGCGCACCGATCAGCGCCAGCAGGAGCCAGGTAGTGAACCCCCGGCTGAAAAAAAACAAGATCAACGCCAGGGTTGCAAAAACAATGTTTGTCAGCAAGAATCCCCGATTGGAAATGTAGCGCGTAGCATAGCCGGCGCCGATGATACCCAGTGTTCCCGATACCAGAAAAAGGGTCAACAACTGGCCGCCTTCAATCAGAGAACTGCCGCGCTGCACAAAAAACAACGGTACAAATGTCTGCAGCACGTATTGGGCCCAAGCCCTCAAGGCCACGATGGCCGTTAATACCAGAAACCAGCGGCTGGCATTCTTAAAATCATCCCGATTCAAAAAGCTCTTGTCTCTTGGCTCAAGCCGTGTATTCAGCAAGCCTCCCGGCATCAAGGCGGCCGCACCCAAAATCCCGGGAATAAGCAGCACCCAGAGCGTCGTCAATCCGTAGCGCTCGATAATGGGCAAGGCAATCAATGGCGTTGTGGCATAACCGATACTGCCGCCGGCGACATAAAGGGACATCGCCGGTCCCTCTCGCCGTTGTGCCAGAAAAGAAGTAAAATTGGCCCCGAGTGGATGATAAAAAGCAGCTCCCAGGGCAGCCGCCACGGCCAATATGAAGACCGGCAAATAACTGCTGAAAAAACCGATGGCCGTCATGAGGACGGCAGTCCAAATCAGATTGGCAGGCAACATCCATCCGCTGCCGCTACGATCGATCTGATACCCGAAAACGGGTTGGAGGCCACTGGCGGTCACATTCATTACCGTCACCATGGTACCCAGCGCTGTTAGAGAAAAACCCAAATGAAGGGTCAGAAATGGTAAGATGGACGGCACGATATTCATGTAGAAATCGATCAGGAAATGGCCCAGGCTGATGGCACCTGTCTGCAAAGCAATGATCCTTGCCGCTCCTGCAGAAACATTCATATCTTTTTCCATGCCTTGGCCGACCAGATCGTTTCCCACTGCACCGCGGTATCGGTTGACCGCTCTCAAACAAGCTGTGCGGTGATGAAAAAGGGAAATTCTGCTTGGCGGGCGGGATCTTTCCCGTGCGGTCAATGGGCTGCCGGGAACCAGATATCAGAAGAAAAAAAGATGGGTAATTCGATGGGGATTGAGCCGACTGAACAGCCGGCCCAATCTTCAACACATCAACATGAAACTAATAGCTCTTTTCCCCACGGATGAAGGTGCCGATCCATTTGTCTTCCAGCGCATCCAGGGTACCGGCAGCACGGTAATAATCAACCCAGTTGATGACCCAGATCCACAAGTCCAAATCCTGCTTACGCATGGCAGCGTGGCCGTACTCTTGAGAAACAACAATATTCTCACCCCGGTCATCTTTCATTATTTTGGTGGTTTCGGCATGTTTGCGGGTGTACGGTGCAGCTTGATAAAGATCGGTCAAACAGGCATCCGCCCGTTTGGATTCAACTTCCATGAAGGCGGCCTGCTGATCCGGCAGCGATCGAATGCTTGCCTTTTGAAATATCATCTTGGCTGCTTTTTCCGAGGTAGATCCCAATAGACAAGTAATGGTCTTTCCTTTTGCGTCCAGTTCCTTCAGTTTCGTCATATTGTTGTTTTTTTGAACGATGAGAACCACGTCGGTTTTTTCCAGGCGGGGGCTGAAATTGACGGCCAAAGCTCTCTCCGGTGTATTGGTGTGACCGGCCCACAGGATGTCTACTTTGCCTGAAAGAAGCGCTGGAATCAGCGCATCCCATTTCATGTACATGAATACCGGTTTTACTCTCAGATCTTTGGCCACCATGGAGGCGACTTCGACATCGAATCCGGTGGGGTTGCCTTGTTTATCACGAAACTGCACCGGTGGATATTCGAGTGAAACACCGATCCGTATTTCCCCGCGCTTTTGAATGTCCTCGAGCGCACCTGCCATCCCGAGGTCAGGGAGAGATAAAACAGCGGCCACGGACAATGCAATTAGGGCAATCACGAGTTTTTTCGTCATCTGCTTTCCTCCTTATCGGATAATATCAATGGTAGTTATTTCTTTTCAAAAAACATGGGCAGAATAATCTCGGCATACATGGCATCCAATATCCCCCGAACACGATAATAGCGAACCCAATTATTCAAATACTGGAGAAAGCGGTAGTCACCGGGCCGGATGGCATAGGTACCCCACTCGGCGGAAAATGGTTCTTCCGGGTTCAATATTTTACGGGCTGTTGCCCAAATCGAATTTTACTTACTGACACCGGCTCACCTTGTGCGCCTAATTTCTGGTTTTTTTTCTTCAAGATTTTTACAAACGCACAAATAGCAATTGATTACACCGACTACTTA
>Ga0209052_1000125_pt1 | contig 31147 bp, 26 predicted proteins | sample WorMetHEROISLAND_2_FD_187409 | JGI IMG/M metagenome (GOLD analysis project Ga0209052, IMG submission 187409) | Marine gutless worms symbiont microbial communities from Max Planck institute for Marine Microbiology, Germany - Olavius sp. 4 HERON... | ecosystem: Host-associated > Annelida >...
TTTAGGAGTTTTAATAACAAATATTACAAATAATATCAATATGATAATCGTTTTTTAGCAACTATTTTGATAGAAAACGACCTATAGTTCGTTGCCATGAGCAACGCTGATGGACGGGGTTATTGGACAGCCTGTAAACCCCGCCACTACGAATAAAAGATCGTCGTCGAACCGCAATTTGACCAAAAAATTTTCGCAATTATTTCTGGGACAGGATACTAGTAACTATTTTAAACGATTGTGGGTAGAGTTGATTGAGTTGATTAAGTTGATTGAGTTTGTTGCATGAAGGCAGATAGTCGATTAGACTGAAATCCTTTAACCTAACACGGATCCGCCGAAGGCGGAGAACCAAAAGAGATAAATCACGAAAGCACGAAAACACGAAAGGAAACAAGTAAAATTTCGTGTTTTCGTGATGAAAAAGTTTTAACATACTAATCAACTAATCTTACAATAGTGACTTCGGTCTTGGGAATGATTATCGTTGTTGTCATATCTCGCTTCAAATGGATTTAGGAGTGATTTCCGATATGACACGCAGAAATTTTCTTCGAAAATTAATGATTTCATTTAAAAATCTGATGATATTGAGCCTGATGCCGAAGGTAGCCTTGGCGGCGGTTTCCGCTGATTCCGATAAAGCACAGCTGCATTACAAGCCGTTAAACGGGCGCAGCTTGAGGGACGTTGCGCGATCCCGGGAGCATCACGGTCCCGATAGATTTGTCAATCCCATCGGGCTGACCCGTGAAGGCCGGTTCTGGCAGGTGATGAAGTGGAAGCTGTTCAGCCAGAACCGCTTTAAAAAATTCTTTAACGATGAGCGTGTGATACCCGTATCCGTTGACTGGGGCAAAGTCAGAAGCCATCGTGGTGTATCGGTCACCTTTCTAAAGCATGCCAGCGTGGTGATCAACGACGGGGGCCGTTTTATTATCGTGGATCCGGTATTTGGCGATATCTTCTGGTTCATCAAAAATTTTTCACCCCTTGTCTTCGAACCCGGGGCCATCCCCGAGCCGCGGCTGGTGCTGATTACCCACGGGCATTATGATCACCTGGACATGGATTCGCTGGCTCATTTCAAAAAAGACACCCACTTCGTGACGCCTCTGGGGTACGAACCATATTTTTCCGAGTTGGGCCTGACGAACCGGACCCAGCTGGACTGGTACGAAACCATTCTCGATGAAAACCGGGAAATTACCCTTTTGCCGTGCAACCACTGGACCATGCGCAACCCGATTTCGGGGCCCAACCGCTCGTTATGGGGATCCTATATCGTCAGGACCTCAACCGGCTACACCATTTATATCTCCGGTGACACCGCTTATTTTGACGGCTTCGAGCAACTGGGCCGGGAGTTCGACATCGATCTGGCTGTTATCAATTTGGGAGCTTACGAGCCGCGTTGGTTCATGGCCCAGAGCCATCTGAATCCCCGTGAAACCGTGCAGGCGTTCAAAGAGCTAAAGGCCCGCAAGCTGATGGTAGTGCACTGGGGCACCTTCCGGCTGGGCAACGAACCGGTGCATTTCCCGCCCATGCAGGTCAAAGAGGAGCTTGAAAAAGAGGGACTCCTCGATCGCCTGGTCGACCTCAAACACGGGCAGACATTTTTTGTGGACGCTTAGCGTTCCCGAACTAAGTATTGGTGAAAGTCGACCGTGTTGATCAGCGGGCGGAAATCGTAGAAAAAGGTTTCGGGTGTCGGGTGTCAGGTTTCGGGTGTCGGGTTTCAGGTGTCAGGATTCCTGTGCCCGGCTGGTCACTGGTTACTTGATATTCGATACGGGATACTCGATACTCGATGAACGGCAATCCGCTTATACGGTAGCAGGGATTTTCAATAACCGAGTACCCGTGCTTGGAAGATGAACAGATCGAAATCAGCTTTTTCTGTCTTCTGTCATCTGTCATCTGTTCTCTGACACCTGACACCTGACACCTGAAACCAATTGCTACCAACCGATTGTTACTACTCGGTTGATCATTTGCCGGCCAAACCCTGGAACAATGAACCCAACAATCCTCATTATTGACGACGATAAAAAGCTCAATCAGCTGCTGGAAGGCTTTCTGAGTGATTTCGGCTTCTCTGTCTTGACGGCCACCCATCCGGAAAAGGGCCTTAAGGTGCTCAAACAGAAATCCCCCGATCTGATCATCCTGGATGTGATGCTGCCCGGCATGGATGGTTTTGAAGTCTGTAAAAAGATCAGGCAGCAGTCTGCGGTACCTATTATCATGCTCACCGCGCGGGGCGATTTGATGGATAAAGTGGTCGGACTTGAGCTGGGTGCCGATGATTATCTGCCCAAACCTTTCGAGCCCCGGGAACTGGTGGCACGAATGCATTCCGTGCTGCGCCGCTCAAAAAAAATTGATGCGGCCGGTCCCCGGGATTTCGGCCGCCTGATGATTGATTTCGCCCGGCAGGCCGTAAAACTCGACGGTCAACAGGTGGAGTTGACGACCAACGAGTTTACATCACTGGCACTGCTGGCCGGTGATCCCGGCAAAGTATTCGATCGTGACCAGATCCTGCAGGAATTGCGCGGGATCGACTGTGATGCTTTTAACCGCTCGGTTGATATCACCATGAGCCGTCTACGCCAAAAACTAAATGACAACCCCCAGAACCCGGAGTTTATCAAAACGGTATGGGGTGCGGGGTACGCTTTCATTGGAGAGCCGTCGCCGGATGCGAAAAAATTGGCTGAATAGAATCTTCAGGTCGGTTTTTACCAAGCTGTTGATCGTCATCCTTTTAACGGGCCTGGCCGTCAATCTGGTGGTTGGTGGATTCTTCTGGCTGCATCGAAGTGCCGCCGGACGTCCCCTTCACCAAAACATCCTGCAGTATTTAAACTACATCATCAACGACCTGGGCACACCCCCCGATCCCGAGCGAGCCAGGCGAATCGCCGAACAGGCATCCCTGCGAATATACTACGAGGGCAACGGCGGGAGTTGGGCCACTGCCGGCGAGAGGTCCGACTATCAAAAGGCCCACTGGCACGATTGGGGCCAAAAGCCGGCGATTCGCGTCGGTCGATATCGCGGCCACCACTTTGTTGCACTGGAGCATGAATCCGGACGATTTGTTTTCGGATTGGATAAAAGCTTTGAATTGGATCCGGAACGGGTGCGTCTGGTCATCATTCTCTTGTCGTTGCTGACCCTGATTTTTGTCGGCGCGATTTTATCCATCCGTTGGATATTGAAGCCGGTTCGATGGCTGGACAAAGGCGTGCGGGAAGTCAGCCGGGGCAACCTGAAGCACCGGGTGCCGGTGCAAAGATCTGATGAGTTCAGGGATCTGGCCGAGGCCTTCAACGACATGACGGATCGTATTCGCACGATGCTGCGCGCCAAGGAACAGTTCCTGCTGGACGTCAGTCATGAGCTGAGATCGCCGCTGACCCGTGTGCGGGTTGCCCTTGAGTTTTTGCCCGCAGGACAGGCCCGCGACAGCATTGCCGATGACGTTACCCAAATGGAAAAAATGATCAATGAAGTCCTGGAGACCGCCCGCAAACATCATCTTCACGGGGAGCTAAAACGGCAGCCGACCGATCTATCCGAGCTGTTGGATGCGATCCTGCCCGATTACCAAAATCAACCGCCCGGTGTCCAAATGGATGAATTGCGGCCATCAATTGTATTCAACATCGATCCCGACCAGATTAAAACGGTCCTTCAAAACATCATCGCCAACGCCATCAAATTTTCCGATGCCGACAGCGCCCCGGTGCGCATAGCGGTGATACCGCAATCCCAACAAACGGTGGTGCAGATTGCCGATCAGGGCATCGGCATTCCCGCAGAGGAGATCGCTTTTATTTTCGAACCGTTTTATCGGGTTGACAAATCCCGCTCAAAGGATACCGGCGGATTCGGGCTGGGCTTAAGCCTGTGCAAGACAATCATGGAAGCCCACGACGGCAAAATTGAAGTCGTCAGCCAGCCGGGCGAGGGAACGACCGTAGCGTTGATTTTCCCCCAATAAAAATTCACCTCGCATGAAACTACATATAATCTATCTCTCGCAAAGGCGCAAAGACGCAAAGAATAATTTCCGGCTCTATCCACGGTAATCCAATTTCAACCCGACATACAGTCATATCAAAGTTACTCCTATAAGTGATTAATTCCTGCTTTAATATATTAAACCGATAGTTTATGAACCTTGGCGGCTTTGCGACTTTGCGTGAGATATGCTTTTAGTCGGCTGTCATCTGTCTAATTTCATTGGCGCAATCCAGGGACTACCCTCCGAAATTGACAACCGTTGCTTCAATTGTATATTATTATGATATGGATTCCAAAATCCGGTACCAACGGAATTGATGATGATTGTCCCAAATCCAGCTGAAAGGGCATTAATGCTTTGAAGATAAGATACATATGCTATGTGTTGGCGGTCGCCTTTATCCTATCGATGGGATGTTCCACTGACACGTCCGCCGTAGAGACCATCAATTGGCGTTCCTATGAAGAAGGCCTGGCGGTAAGCAGGGCGGAGAAAAAGAAGGTTTTCCTGCACTTTTATGCGGATTGGTGCGTTTTCTGCGGAAAAATGAATAAAGAGACATTCCAAAATCCCACCGTGGTTTCCTACCTGAACAGCAACTTTGTCTCTGTCAGGGTCGATACCGACAAAGAACCCGATACCGCCATGAAATATGGCGTCACAGGACTTCCATCCACCTGGTTTTTAACCGAAAGGGGAGAAGCTATCGGTGCCGTTCCGGGTTTCGTTCCGCCGGATGCATTGTTGGGGATGCTAAAAAAGGTCAATGGCCTTAACACCGGAGGATAACCCCCGTTAATCGTTATTGGTTAATAGGCTAAAGGGCAGAAATAATTGTCTAATAACAAATAACCATTAACAATTAACGGCCCGACGAGTGCGTTGCACACATCGGGCCCGCTTCGCGCTGCAATCCATGAAAACTGTCAGAGAAGTCGGAACAATCCTCGGCGTTGCGCTTGTTGCGGCATTGGCCGTGAATTTTATCTCCCCATCCGGTATCGCTCTTGTGGGTCAGTGGGACACTGCCCAGGGCGTCGTGACGGCAAAGGCCAAAAATGATCTTGTCGTCGAGGGTATCGAGATCGGTACGGTGGATCTGGCTAAAAAGATGTATGACAGCGGTGACTATATTTTCATCGATGCCCGTTCCAGGGAGGATTATGAGCAGGGACATATCAGAGGTGCCATTTCCCTGCCGGTAGGCCGGTTCGAAGACGAGGTGGAAGCATTTTTGGAACGCTACCCTCCGGAGGCTCTGATTGTCACCTATTGTTCGGGCCGAACCTGCATGGACAGTCATCACCTGGCGGAATTTCTGCTGGAGTTTGGCTATGATCGCGTAAACGTGTTTATCGACGGCTTTCCAGGCTGGGAAACCGCAGGACATCCCATTGACGAATCCTCTGAATAGCATATTAGAAAACAGCTGGGTCGAGCTGGCGGCACGCTGGCTGCTGGGGGCGACTTTTGTGTATGCCAGCTACAGCAAAATACTGGCGCCGGCGGTTTTTGCCAAAATCATCTACGGCTACGACCTTTTTCCACCGATACTCATCAATCTGATTGCCATCGTCCTGCCCTTTGCCGAACTCATCGCTGGATTGGCCCTGATCGTGGGGTTTTATCCGCGCTCCGCAGCGCTGATCATCAATGCCATGCTGCTGGCTTTTATTGTCAGCCTTACCATCAACATGATTCGCGGGCACGAATTTGACTGCGGCTGTTTCGCCATAGATGCCGCCAACCCATCGACTTTCTCCGGCTCACTGCTTCTGCGCGACTTTATCTACCTTGCCTTGGGGCTTTATGTTTTCTTTTTCAGGCATTCACGACGGTTGAGCCTGTCTGCCGGTTGAATCGTTCCAAACACGCGCAACTTGCAGTTGGGATGGGGGTGATAGATACCTGGAAGATGACCGGGTCGAAGGAAGAACCTACGAATCGATGGTCCCCCGGGACCTCCCCGCCGCATCAGGCTGTCCCCCGAGCAGGTTGATGACATGCTCACCCCTTCGGTTTCAAACCGGAACGCTGCGCCGATGTAGGTGCTTATAACTATCTAATGCTGTTTAAAAAAACTTGACCCATCATGTTGATTGGCCTTACGATATTATGAATCGGACAACCTGCGATATCAGGCCGGGACCGGTCGAAGCGAAAAAGCAGCCAAGCCGCGCGCAACTAACCATTTCAGGAGTCGATTTCTATGAGAACTTATTTAAGCTGGAAGTGCATCCCGGTCTTTTGTTTGTGTCTGATGGGCGGCGGGGTGTTGGCGGAGACCGAGGCGCTGAGGAACAGTATCTACAGCCCCGGGAAATTAAAACCCAGGGACAGCGTCCTGAAGGTCAAGGCCGGTCAACCGGCACCTGATTTTACCCTGCCGGCTGTTTCGGGGCGCAAAATTTCCCTCAGTCAATACCGGGGCCGGAGCAATGTGGTCATCTCGTTCGTTCCGGCGGCCTTCACACCGATTTGCTCGGACCAGTGGCCGGGCTATAACATCGTCAAGGACATGTTTGACGAAACCGACGCCATCCTTTTGGGTATCACCGTCGATAATATCCCCACTTTGCATGCCTGGACCCGTCAGATGGGCAAGCTGTGGTTCGAAGTTCTGTCGGATTTTTGGCCCCACGGCTCCGTAGCCGATAGATACGGCGTTTTGCGAACCGACGGACTTGCCGAGCGGGCCCTGTTTTTCATCGATAAGCAGGGGATCATCAGTGCTATTCTGGTTATGGATATCAACCACCGGCCCGATTTAGAAGCCTGTGCGGTCGAATTGAGGAAGATGAATAAAAAGTAGGGCCTCGGTATGGATGTCGTCAGTTTCATCCATGAAGCAAATTGGGAAAACCTCCCCAAAGAAGTCTGCCGTCAAGCCCGGCGCTGCCTATTGGACACTCTGGGCGCGGGAATCGGCGGCAGCCGAACCAAGCTGGCAGGTATTATTCGTAATTTTGCCGCGGCTGCCTTCGCCGGACGGGGGGGCTATCTCTGGTTCGACGGCCGCGAGGTGTCTCCACCGGGCGCCGCCCTGCGGCTGAAGGAAACTCACCGATTATCCCCGGACAGCATCCGCCGGATTGAAGTAAACACCTTTGACCATGGCGTTCGCTTGAACAGCCGGCACCCGCAGTCCACCGAACAGGCGTAGTACAGCCTGCCGTTTCCGCTGGCGGCCGCATTGGTTCACGGGTGTTTAGGTGCGGGCGAACTGAGTGAGGCGGCGCTCGGTCAGAAGGAGATACTGCGGCTTTCGGAATGTGTGGAATTGATCGAAGATGCGCATTTCAGCTCGCAGTTTCCGGCCCGCAGATACGCCCGCGTCATCGTTGAGACCAGTGAGGGTGAACGCTATGATTCCGGTGAGGTCGAAGCCCGTTGGGATGCCGAAGACCCGCCCTCGGATGAGGATTTGACGGCCAAGTTCCGCTGGCTGGCACAGGATGTCTGGCCGGATGACCGGGTCGACATGGTGGCGGACATGATATGGCGGTCTTCGGATCTGGCCGATGCTGCCAGCCTGCTCGATGCTGTTTTATAACGTTTCCGAAAAGAGTAAACGCCGGCCCTGGATATATTAGTCGAAGGCCACTTCCACGATCGTAAAATCATCTTCAAAATTATCTGACTGCCTTAGATCACCGGCATACCGGTAGAGGCGGTCCAATACCGATCGCCCGTTGGCCCCGGCCTCGTTCATAAAATCTGTAAATTCTTTGAGCTTCCACATCGAACCATCTGATTTTTCAAGCTCATATACGCCGTCCGAAAAAATATACAATCTATCCTGTTGACCCACCTGACACTCTTTTTTTTCGTAGACAACCCCTGCCATGCCGCCGATCACACGGTTCGGGGTTCGCAGCAGGGCGGCTTTTGAATCCCCGGTACTGTCTTCGCCTAACAAAAGCGCCGGCGGATGGCCGCCGCTGGCATAATTCAGCTCGCGGGTACTTTTCTTGTAAACGCCGTACCAGATCGTGAAGAACATATCGTTGTTGTCTTCGCCCGGAAAGGCCGTGTTCAATGATTCCAATACCTGCCTGGAATCTTTGAAGTCCGTATCCGGCAGGGTCTGTGAGCGCAAGGTATTCATCACCGAGACGGAAAGCAATGCGGCGCCGACACCGTGACCGGAGACATCCAGCAGGTAAATCGCAAAATGATCCTTGTCGATCCAGTGATATCCAAAGGAATCACCCCCCAGGGATGTCGAGGGGACAAACCTCCAGTCTGTCTTTATCGGGCCTTGGACGATTGGCTCCGGCAGCATACTCTTGACGTAGTCGGCGGCTTCGGCCAGCTCTTCATTCAGCCGCGTTAGGATTTCATTGCGCTCTATTAATGCCGCGTTGGTTTTTTGATGCTCCTGTTCTAATTTGACTTCCGCCTCAATCACGGCATTGCGGTAAAAGTAAGCAAAATATGACAGTAAAACTCCAAAAGAAGCAATATTGCCATAATTGAACATAATTATTAATTCTGGTTTAACGGAGACTAAGGGAGCGACAGCTTGATAATAATAACTCAGGAAACCGTAAATCAGGCAATTGAAGGCAGACGCAATAATTTTGCTTGGTGTCGGCCAGGGAGTAAGAAAAAGCACCATCGGCAGAATCAGAATGTAGTAATGAAACCCGGTGTTCCAGCCGATTATCAAGGTGCAAAGCCAGGCATGCAGCACTACTTCCAGGTTGGCCAGCGCCACACTGGTTTTTACGTAGCCTTTAAGGTTGATGTAAATACTAAAGGCGAATATACTTACACTTAATATGTTGAATAATGCTAATGGCTTTATGCCGGCCAGAGCGAATATGAGAAGAAATAAAATATGAAATATTACGCTCATTGAATAGGCGTAGTTGGCGAAAACCCAGGATCGATAATACGCGCGCGGTAAATTACCAGGCAACTCATGGAAACGTTGAAAAGGTTTTTTCGAAAATGGCATCCCACATCCTCCTGGACCGACCGAATTTTATGATGCTTTAGGGGGTGTTTTTATCAATTCTTTGGAAACCCTTTATTGTAGCAGCGAACGGCCATTTCGTTGGCCACGGCCGCAAAGCATTTGTTGCATGAAACACAGCTGACCGAATCCGTCTTGCCTTCCTCGATCCGCTTTACTATATACGGCTCCCGTATAAATGGGCGCGACATGGAGATAAAGTCCGCATCCTTATCTTCGATTAACTTTTCCATATGCGCTGCTTTGCGCATTCCGCCAACGAGGAATAGTGGAATAGCGCCCATGACCGGCTTGATCGCCTTTGCCGCTTCCAAATTGTACCCTTCCTCGATATTAAATTTTCCTTCCATATTTTTAAGCATCAGCCCGCCCAACAACTTTCTCCACCAGGGAAAATACATAATAATCTCTGCGGTGGGCACCTCTCCTCGCACCATATTAAACATCGAATAGCTTAAGGTCCCGCAACTGACCTCGATTCCGTCGATGCCCAGATCGGCCAGCCACCGGGCGTATTTGGTTGCCAAGGATATGGTTATGCCCTGCTTGGGGGTATAATCCTGCGTGTTTATTTTTACCAGAACCGGCAGATCTTCCGGAACGCATTTTTTTACTTCTAAAATGATCTCCTTTAAAAAGCGAAATCGTTTTTCATCCGATCCACCCCAATCGTCTTTTCTTTTGTTGAAAAACGGCGAGAGAAATTGGCTAATTAAATAACCGTGCGCCGCGTGAAGTTGGACCGCATCTGCACCGGCCTCGTGGGCCCGTCTGGCTGCAGCCCCAAAGGCAGTGATGACCTCCTCGATTTCCTGCCGGGTCATCTCTTGCGGCTTGACCATATAAATAGTATCCCTTGGCCCTTTGGAGGGCGCCAGCGGGGTTCGGCCGATACGTTTTGCCGAAGTCTGCCGTCCGGCATGGACCAATTGGAATGCTATTTTGCCGCCCTCCTGATGAACAGCGTCAACCAGGCGTGTGAGCCCGGCGACCATTTCATCATCATGGATTCCGGTTTGGCGGCTTGCGGCCTGGCCCTGGGGATGCACATAGCAATATCCCGGGATTATCAGTCCGACGCCGCCTTTAGCCAGATTCTTATACCTCGTTATCAACTCCTCAGACACCTTACCGTCTTCCTCTGCCATGCATTCGTAGGTGGCCGAATGCACAAACCTGTTTCTTATTTCAACATTTTTGATTTTCAGTGGAGAAAAAAGTGCTGACATAGGGTGCCTCCTTAACTTGTTCATTAAAAGTTAATTGGAGGATCTGAGGGATCAGGGAGTTTGGCCGTCCCTATCGGAGAGATCGAAATACGGCGACGGGCGGCTCAACGATGTGAAAAACAATTAGGTGGAAGCTTCCCGATACCTCAGATACCTGTACAGGAGCGAAACATCCGGACTCAAATTGAATACAATCCAATTGAAAATTACGCCGCCTCCGACGCATAAATCGCTGTTGGTAGATTTATAAAATCAGGTTGTCAGCCGATACGCATAAAAATTGACAGCTGACAGAGAACACCTGATTGAGCCTCTTGCGTTCTATTCGTGCCAGGGATAACCGGGAAATTTTGTTTTGCGCCCCGATTTACATCAGGGCTTGGTTTTTTTAGATATTTTGCAGGGTCGAATGTAAAAAACTGTCGTAATCTGAGGTGCCGTCAAAAATATATGCCCATGACACATTCAGGAATCAGGCTATACTGCCACATGGGATAGCACATCTTCTTCCTTCTCGACAACCCGTTTCTGCAACTCCTTTACTTCCTGGGCCAACTTTTCGACAAACTTGTCATCGTCAATAGCGCCCAAATTAATGTTGACATTGTAAATTGCAGCCAGAGCGCCGGTCCTGGCGTTCATGGCGGCGACCGATCCATCGGAGGCGGCGTTTTTATTGCCCTTTCGAATGGCCTGACCGGCGAGATCGATGACGGCCAGCGCGTCCTTGGCAACTTCCAGGGGGACCAAGGCGGCATGTTTGATGGCGTCCTGTATTTTTTGTTTGCGTGCCGCCACTTCATCATCGGTTGTCTTGGGAAGCCGGTAGGCCGCCATCACCGCCGTGTAGGCATCGGCGTCGCGGTCCACGGCCGTTGTCAGTTTTTTTCTTAACTGTGAAGCCTTGTCGGCAAGGGCTTTCATTTCCGCTTCCACGGCGGCATAGTTTTTTTTGCCGATGGTCAGGTTGGCGACCATTTCGGTAAGACCGGCTGCCAGGGCAGCGTTCAGGGCCGCGACGCTTCCGCCGCCGGGAACAGCAGTCCCCGCTGCAGCCGCATCGAGATATTGGGTAATTGTATTATCTATCAGCATGGTCTGGCTTCTCCTTCATGATTTGATGGTTACGATTTGATCCTATATCGCAAAGAGCAAAGGGCACGGCGCATAGCGTGCCAAATGAAATTCTTGAAATTTGAGAAATTCCTTACGCTTGGCCCTATGCGCTCTGCGCTATGCCATTGACCTCCTTCAAGTATCTATCCTTCCGTCCTACACGTTTATACATTCATTTTACTCATAGATCCTATATTCGAGCACCTGCTGCATGGAGAAGTCCTCCAGACCGAGATAGTAGGCGGCCGTGTCGATCAGGGCTTCCATGGGCACCAGGCCGATGACCTCGCTGCCGACCACGTTGACGCCGTAGCGGCGCGCTTCGATCCGGATCAGCTCGAACACCCGGTAAAGGGCGGTTTTGGTGTAGTCCGTCATATTCATCGATACCTGCACGATACCCCGGTCCTTCAACTCGATGCCGATACCTTTGCAGTAGCGCAGACCGCCGCTGATGTGCCGCACATTTTTGGCGATCATTTCGGCAATCTCCAGCCTGTCGGTATCCAGGTTCACGTTGTAGGCCACCAGCGGCATGCGGGCGCCCATGGCCGTCACCCCGGCCGTGGGGTGAATCTGCTGCGGTCCGAAGTCCGGCTGCCACTCCGGCCGGGCCAGCTTTTCGGCCATCCCTTCGAACTGGCCCTTTCTGACGGCGGCCAGGTTTTGTCTTTCCGGCCGGGATGCCGATTGCTCGTATAAGAAAACCGGCAGTCCGTATTTGGCTGCAGCTTCCCCGGCCGCTGACTTGGAAATTTCAACGGCTTCATCCACGGACACGTTCTTAACCGGGATAAAGGGTACCACATCAACGGCCCCCATGCGGGGATGTTGACCCTGGTGGGAATTCATGTCGATGAGCTCGACGGCCACGCCGATCGCGTCGATCACGGCCGACTGCAGCGCTGCGGGTTCACCGACCACGGTGACCACCGAGCGGTTGTGGTCCTCATCATTTTGATAGTCCAACAGCTTAACGCCCTCCCGGCCGCGGAAAGGTTCGACGATTTTTTCGATTTTTCCCAGATCGCGTCCTTCACTGAAGTTGGGAACGCATTCCAATATTTTATTCATAGCAGTCATATTATTCTCCCTGAAAAATTTGTTATTCGTTATTGGTTATACCGGGCAAAACGGATTGTCTCTGCTCCATTCTTCAAATAACTATTAACTAATAACCAATAACTCAAAATGGTCGTCGGGTTTTCTATCCCCATTAACGGCTAATCTTTTAGTTTCTTGAATGCTTCCTCCACTTCCCGTGCGACCATTTTGTCATCGGCGATAAACGGCAATGTGATGTGGTCCGCGCCCTGTCGGATCTGATTGTAATCCGCGCTGGTTTCGATCGAGTTTGGATTTCCGGCCCAGGCCCGTCTGGCAACACCGCCCATCACATCCCAGGGAATGGCCTGTTTGATGACGGCATCGATCCGTTCGCTGCCGTCCAGAACCAGGCCGAAGCCGCCGTTGATGGCATTGCCGATCCCGACGCCGCCGCCGTTGTGCAGGGCCACCAGGCTCATGCCCCGGGCGGCGTTGCCGGCAAAGCAGTGGGTGGCCATATCCGCCATGATATTGCTGCCGTCCTTTATGTTGGCGGTTTCTCTAAAGGGTGAATCCGTGCCGCCGGTATCGTGATGATCCCTGCCCAGCATGACTGGCCCGATTTCGCCGTTTCGCACCATTTGGTTGAACTTCAGCGCGATGGCTGCGCGTCCCAGGGCGTCCTGGTAGAGGATTCTGGCCTTGGTCCCGACCACAAGCTTGTTTCTGGCGGCATCCCTGATCCAGACATAGTTGTCGCGGTCCTGAAATCTTCTGTTGGGATCGATGCATTCCATGGCGGCCTGGTCGGTTTTCAGCAAATCGTCCTCCTTGCCGCTCAGACACACCCAACGAAAGGGACCGTACCCGTAGTCGAACAGCAGCGGGCCCATGAGGTCTTCGACATAGGACTGGAAGATAAATCCGTCCAAGGGGTCTTTGCCGTTTTTGCAGACCTCGCTGACGCCGGCGTCGCTGACCGCCTTTAAAAAGCTGTTGCCGTAGTCAAAGAAATACGTTCCCCGGTCCGACAGGGTCTTGATCAGTTCATAGTGCCGTCTCAAGGTGGTGTCGACCATTTCCCTGAAGCCGGCCGGTCCGGATTTCAGCAGGGCGGTGCGTTCCTCGAACCGGATTCCCTGGGGGCAGTAGCCGCCGTCATAGACGGCGTGACAGGATGTCTGGTCCGACAGCAGATCGATGGCGATGTTGTTATTGACCGCATATTCGATAAGATCAACCACATTTCCGTAAAAGGCAATGGAGATGCTCTCTTTTTTGCGCTGGTGTTCGGCGGCCAGCTTAAAGGCCTCGGCCGGATTGTCCACTGCCTTTTTTATCCAGCCCTGATCCAGCCTGGTTTTTATCCTCGAATAATCCACTTCTGCAATGATGGCCACGCCGTTGGCGATCTCCACGGCTTTGCCCTGGGCGCCGCTCATGCCGCCCAGCCCGGAAGATACAAATAGATAGCCGGCCAGGTCCTTGTCGGCGGGCAGGTCCAGTTTGGCCCTGGCGGCGTTGAGGATGGTGTTGTAAGTGCCGTGGACGATGCCCTGGGGTCCGATATACATCCAGCCCCCGGCGGTCATCTGGCCGTAGTTGGCCACACCCAGGGCCATGGCCCGGTGCCAGTTTTGCTGGTCGTCAAAACAGCCCACCATCAGCGCATTGGTGATGATGGCCCGGGGCGCATGCTCATCCGACGCGAACAATCCCAGAGGATGCCCGGAGGCCATGACCAGGGTTTGATAGCGCGTCAACACCTCCAGATACCTTTTGATCAGGCGATACTGCATCCAGTTTTGACAAACTTGACCGGTTTCGCCGTAGGTTACCAGTTCATAAGGGTACAGGGCGACGTCAAAATCCAGGTTGTTGTCGATCATGACCTGAAAGGCCCGACCCTCGATGCAGCTGCCGGTGTAGCTGTCGACGGGTCGGCCCTTGATGCGGCCCTGCGGCCGGAAGCGGTAGCCATAGATCCGGCCCCTTGAAAGCAGTTCATCCATGAATTCGGGCGCCAGGGCTTGATGCCATTTTTCGGGGATGTAGCGCAGGGCGTTTCTGAGGGCCAGCTCGGTCTCCTTTTGGGTCAGGTTAAAGGGCCTGGCGGGCGCCCGGCGGATACCATCCACGAATTCCGGCGGTTGCGGCAGTTCTTCAAATATCTCTCCCAGATCGATTTTAATTGACGGCGCTGTTTCCATGTCATTCGTCCTTTATTTAAGTCCTCGAAATTCATCCTGATCTCTATAGTTGAGTAACGCTGTTTAGAAGTGGTCTCAAAACTGATTATCATAGCCTCTTCGCCAAAATCAACAGCAAGGATTACAGTACCCGGTAAATGCTTTAAGCGGTCCGGGTTGATTTGTGATGAACTGTGGATAGATTGTTAGTTGGCGGGATAGGTGGGAGCAGAAAAATTTCAAACCCCAGGCACCAGAAACATCGGATTACAAATAAAGCGCTGCGCCTGCGGCGGATCAATACCCAACACGCGGCGCAAGCGCCTGCGCTGCACGTGACCAAAACAATTACGCCGGTCTTGCCGCATCTCTACATATTTTTCCTGATGTTTAGGTTATATTTGATAATAATATCGGCCGATGATTTCGTTCGAGATTTAGAATTTGGAGCTTGTAATTCGGGATTTAAAAAACTAATTGTTTAAATGTTTTCTTAATTTCAGATAATTGTCTTTTTGCCTGAGGTCGTTTTGCGATTAGATACATGCTCCTTGACACCGAATACGCGGTTCCTTTATATTAAAAACTTTCGATTGTCAGCACAATATTTCATTGAAAAGTAAAAAATGTACTATGGCGTTTTCAGGACGAATTTTAGAAATTGATTTAAATACGGGGGCTTGGAAGTTTCTGACCTATCCCGATGAATTCATGTGGAAATATCTCAGCGGGCGTGGCTTCAACGTGCAGTACCTTTACCACAATCTGCCGGCCGACGCTGATCCGCTGGGTCCCGAAAACATTCTTATGTTTTCATGCGGACTGCTCACGGGCACTGCCGCTCCGGCCTCGGCCCGGCTGCATGTTAATGCCCGCTCCCCCCTGACCGGACTTCTGGGAAGCTCCAATGTCGGCGGCCACTTTGGAGCCAAACTGCGGTCCTGCGGCATTCAAAGCCTGATTGTCCGCGGCAAATCACCGGAGCCTGTCTACTTGTGGATCGACGGCGACAAAACTGAAATCCGCAACGCCAAATCAATTTGGGGCCTGGACACCTGGCAGACCGACGCACAACTCAAAACCAAGCTGGGCAGTGAGAAATTGAGCATCATGGCCATCGGTCCGGCCGGTGAGAACGGAACTTTGTTCGGCTGCATCATGACGGACCGCGACCACGCCGCCGGCCGAACCGGCATGGGAACCGTCATGGGCTCCAAAAACCTGAAAGCCATCGTGGTCAGGGAGCCGAAAAAGAAGACTATATTCCGGGGCGGTGAAAACGGGCGCGAGGCCATCAAGCGCTACGTCTGGCAGATGAAAAATTCGCCCCATTACAAGGACATAAAAAAGCACGGCGGGGCCGGGTACGTCGAATGGGCCGACGATCTGGGGATTCTGGCCACCCGCAATTTCAGAGAAAATACCTTCGAGGCCGCCTCGAAAATCGATGGCAAACATCTTGAAAAAAATATTACCCGCACCCGCGGCTGCTACTATTGCCCGGTGCGATGCAAGGCCGAACTGGAGTTTGATGAAGGCAAATTAAAGGGTCGCAAGGCGGTCCGGCCCGAGTTTGAACCGATGCTTTCACTCGGCTCCCGCTGCGGCCTGACGGATCTCGACACCCTGGTGTACCTGGACAACCTGTGCTCGCGGTTGGGCATGGACAGCATTTCCACCGGAGGCGCCGTTGCCTTTGCCATGGACCTCTTTGTACGGGGAATCCTGACACCGGGGGACACCGGCGGCCTTGAGCTCACCTGGGGCAACGGCGAGGCCATGGAGGCTTTGATCAAGCAGATGGCATCCGGCGAAGGCCTGGGGGGTATTCTTGCCAAGGGGGTTCGCCGGGCCGCCCAGATAATCGGCCGCGGGGCCGAAAACTATGCTGCCCACGTCAAGGGGCTTGAAATTGCGGGCTATCATCCCGACAACATCATGGGCACGGCCCTGGGATATACGGTTTCCAACCGGGGGGCCGATTTCAGTGACGTCTACGCGACGCTGGAGTACAAATGGATGCCGGATGAAAAAATCGAGGAGTTCGGCCTTCCCAAGACGATTGATCTCAACTCCATCCATGGCAAAGCCGCGCTGGTCCGACAGAGCATGATCGTCGGCCTGGTCATAGACTGCCTGGGCTTGTGCAAGGTGCCGGCCTTGTGCCTGATTTGTACCTACGACCTGGTGGCGGAAGCCGAACTGGCTTCCGAGTTGACGGGTCAATCGGTCGATTCCGGTCAGCTTTTTTACGCCGGCGAGAGAATCCTCAACCTGGAAAGAATGCTCAACCGGCGATTCGGCGCGACCGCCGCAGACGATCGCCTGCCGGACATGTTTTTTGAAAAAGACTACAATGCCGGCCGACAGCCTTCCAAACCACACGAATGGATGGAGCCCATGATCCGGGAGTTCTACGACGTCATGGGCTGGGACGCGGACGGTCGACCGACAGATGAGAAGCTGAGCCAGCTGGGGTTGTTGCCACCTGTCGCGCCAGCCTCGGATTAAGGCTGCAGCGCATACGGTTTTATTTTTCTCCATGGAGAATTTATCTTTCAAGGTTTCAGGTGTCAGGTGTCGGGTGTCAGTATTCAGACGACAGAAAGCTGAAGCCGGTTAAGAAATTAATTCTTCCAGTTTTGCCTGTCTACTATCTGTCAACCAACTCCTGTTTTCTGACCTCTGTCATCCGTCTTCTGTTATCTGGCAACTGAAACCCATCGATCGAGCTGCATATTCCTCATACATACGACTAAAAACCAAATCCGATAGGGAGAAATCATTTGAAACCTATTGATGAAATCGCCTTCCGACCCAATTTGACATTCCTGTCGCCGCAAGACAGGGAGAAAATTCATCGGGCGGTTCTCGAGATCCTGGCTGAGATCGGAATGAAGATCAATCACGACGGCGCTTTGGCCCTGCTGAGCGATGCCGGCTGCACTGTCAATGACGACGGCATGGTGAGGATACCGCCGGACCTGGTGCTCAAATCCTTGGCCGGTGCCCCTGAAAATATCGTCGTCTACGATCGTCAGGCCAATCCCGTGATGGACCTCGGTGGTCGGCGTTCCTACTATGGCACCGGGTCTGATCTGATTTATTCACTGCAATCGGGGACCATGCAGCGGCAACACTGTGTGCTCGAGGATGTGGTGCGGGCGGCCCGGGTGGCCGACGCCATGCCCAACTTGGATTTTATCATGTCCTTTGCGCACCCATCCGACATTGCGGCCCCCCGCGCTTACCTGCACAGCTTCGAGGCCATGGCGGCCAATTCCGTCAAACCCATCGTCTGTACAGCGGCTGACCGCGGCGATCTCAGCCGGATGTGGGAAATCGGCAAAATTCTGAGGGGCAGCGAGGATGAACTAAGGACCAAGCCCTATGCCATCTATTACGGCGAGCCCGTCAGCCCCCTGCAGCACGGGGTGGAAAGTGTTGACAAGCTCCTGTTTTGTGCCGAAAAATCCATGCCGGTGATCTACTCCCCGGCACCCATTGCCGGATCGACCGCACCGATGACCATTGCCGGGCACGTCGCCCAGGGCCTGGCCGAATGCTTCTGCGGCCTGGTGATCCATCAGCTCAAAACCCGGGGGGCGCCGTTTATCATGGGCATGGGACCGGCGGTGCTGGACATGGCCACGGCCCAGTGCTCTTACAACGCCCCGGAGTACCTCTTATCCTATATCGCCATCATCGAGATGAGCCATTTCTACAACCTGCCCAACTGGGGCTATGCCGGAACCAGCGATGCCCAGATCCCCGACGGGCAGGCCACTTTCGAAGCCGGGCTGGAAACCTTTATTGCCGAAATGGCCGGCTCCAACCTGAACCACGACGTGGGCTACCTGGATTTCGGGCGCACCGGCAACCTGGAGATGATCGTGATCTTAAATGAGATTATCGATCAGGTGCGCCGGCTCAACCGCGGAATACCGGTCAATGAGGCCACCCTGGCCCTGGACATCATCCGCGAAGTGGGCGCAGACGGAAATTTTTTGGTCCACCGGCACACCCTGGAAAACATGCAGGCAGTTCAGTGGCGGCCCAAGCTGATCAATCGTGCGGGGTTTGACAAATGGCAGGCGGACGGCGGCACCACCCTGTTGGAGCGGGCCGGCGAGAAGCTGCGGCAGGTACTGCAGGAACACCGGCCGGTTCCGATCCCTGCAGAGGCGGCCGCTCAAATCCAAGCGATTGTCGATCGATTCCAGGCCCGGTAAAGACCCCTTACCCAGAGTGACCGGCTTTAGTCCATCCCTCAGGAATTCGCTGTTGGAATAAATGGGCGGGTCAAGCAGTTCACGGATTACTCCTTCAGCCGACCGCCTCTCGAAGCGTTAAAACCGTCGGTGAACGATCCGGCCGTCGAAGAGGGTCATATCCACCTGCGTCTCCGGTAGCTGCTCCGGTGGGAGTTCCAGGATATTTTTGCCCAGTATCGCCAGATCGGCCCGTTTGCCGGGTGCAATGGTACCCAGATCAGGGGCATCGTGAACGGCGGCCGGAACCGCCGTGTAGGCCTTCAGTGCTTCAATCGGCGTCACCCGGGCGTCCGGATACCAGCCGGCTTCGGGGGTTCCATCGGCTCGCAGGCGGGTTGCGGCAGCATGAATTCCCAGCAGCGGGTCAGGATCGCACACCGGGCAGTCGGAACTGAAGATGACCGGTGCACCGGTATCCATCAACTGGCGGAAAGCGTAAGTCCACTTTCCCATTTCGCCCAGGGCCGAATCGATCAGGTTCATGTCCAGCAGCAGGTTGGCCGGGGTTACGCACAACGCCAGATCGAGGTTGCCAAGCCGAACCGCGTCCTCCGGCCGGATCATTTGGACATGTTCGATGCGATGGACCAAGGCAGGCGACGCCCTGCCGGACACGTCACGATTAGACGCGAGGCTCTCAAAAATATTGACCAGTTCGCGGTTGGCGCGATCCCCGACCGCGTGTACCATCACCGCCAGGCCGGCCCTGTCGGCCCTGTCGATCTCATCGGCCAGGACGGCCATATCCGTCAGGGGCATGCCGCGACCGGCATCCAGGAAGGGATCGATCAGCCAGGCGGTGCGGGCACCCATGCCGCCATCGGCAAAAAATTTTAGGTGGCCGACACGCAGCCGGTCGTTGCCGAATCCGGTGCGCAGGCCCAGACCGATGATCCTATCCAGATCGTGTCCGGGCAAGGACACCCAGCAGCGCAGATCGAGACGATCGTCGTGGTCGAGCTTCTGAAACGCCTGGAATGCGTCGGCGCCGTCTGTGTCCGCCATCAGGCGAACATCGTGAATACCGGTCACTCCCCGGCGGTGAAGCGCTGCAGCAGCATCTTCAAACGCCTCCAGCACCTGCTCTGCGCCTGGCGCTGCTATCGCCTGCCGTACCAGGTTGATGGCCAACTCTCTTAGAATCCCGGTGGGCTCCCCCGTGGCATCGCGTTCGATGCGTCCGTCCGGCGGATCGGGAGATTCCGCGCTGATACCTGCCATGCGCATAGCCGCCGAGTTGGCAGCCGCCAGGTGCAGGTCACAGCGCCACAGCAGGACGGGATGGGAAGGGGCTGCCCGATCTAATGTTTCCCGGGTCGGCATGTGCGGCTCGGTCCAGTCGGTTTCGTTCCATCCCTGCCCTACAATCCAGTGCCCGGCCGGACGGCTGTCGGCTGCTGTACGGACGCGGCTCAATAGCCCATCGAGGCTGGACAGGTCATCCAGCTTTACGCCCTGACGCTTTAGGGCCCATTCATAGAAATGGATGTGGCTGTCGATAAAGCCCGGCACCACCAGACGACCGCACAGATCGATCTTGTCGGTGTCCGGACCGGCCAGGTTTAAAATATCCCTGTCTTGTCCCAGAGCCAGAATCTTTCCGTTGTCCACGGCAACGGCCCGGGCATCTGAGCAAGTGGTGCTTTGGGTGGCAAGGGTGCCGTTGTAAAGGATGATTTGGGGCATGATGCTAGTCCTATTCAACTTATTCCATGTGAAAACGGTATGGGGCAACGCTGGAAATCAACTGCCCGCGCTGATTGTAAATAACTTTCCCAAAGAATAAAAGGCTAATTATTTGAGCGGTCGGGGAGTTTCTTCCCAATAGTCTACGCGATCAATTTGTAGCCCGGCGCCATCTGACGCGGTGTCCGGCGAGCGCATACCCCGGCCGGACATAGCCGGGATTGAAAAATTCCCCCCCCCCCTTCAATTATCTCATGCGATTTCAGCAAGAGGCTTTTCCGAAGACCGTTTTTCCTCGGTCAAGACGTCCAACGGCTTGCGGGGACTAAGCCGTTCTCGCAAGATTTTGTTGGTCTGACCTCGCCTTTCCCTGCCCCGTGCTAGCCTTCGGGGCGCACCCTTGAAAAACCTTTAGGCCGCTGTATATTAGAATAATAGAGCAGTTAGGGTAAATTTGTGTAACTACTCTCAATCGGCGTCAAAGGGGGCACTATGAAACCGACCGCAGCAAACATGTTAACCTCTTTTCTTCTGATCACCTTCAGCATCTTGATGGTTACAAGCCTGGGGGCCATAGCAGCTGAACCCGGCAGCATTGATAACGGCGATCAAAGCTCCGGCGTAATTGCTGAAAGAGATGCGCCAACGCCATCCGATACCGAAGTCAGCCGGATTGACCAGGACTCCGCTTTTCGCGAGTTCGTTAAACGGGGCAAGGACAAACTGAACGTATTCGGTCAGAAGCTAAGCTTCGTATTCTCAAATTATTCTGAGATTCCGCCGGAACTTGCCCGGTCGCTCAACCATCTGACCGGGGGCAAGGGTTCGGGAAATTTGATCAACGTTTTGCTCCTTTTTTTGCTGATGCTTGCGGTCGGGTTCGGCGTGGAGAAGCTATTCGGCATTCCTCTCAAAAAATATAAGCAGCGCCTCCAGGGCACAGTCCCCAATTCCTTGATTCAGCTAACCGCACGGCTTTCGGCCCGCACCATGATCGAGTTGCTTTCCTTCGCTGTTTTTGCGGGTGCCATCGTGGCGGTGTACCTCTTGTTTTATCCGACCCAGGGGCCGCTTTACGAACTGACCATGGCCTATCTGCCGCCGATCTTTTTCGTGCGGCTGGCCTTTATCCTTTTAAATACCCTGTATTCACCGACCACGCCCCACATGCGGATTTCGCCCCAGAATTGCCGTTCGGCCGCGATATATCTGCTCGGTTTCATGGCCTTTGTATTTATCAGTCTGTTTGCTTCCAAAACCCTCTGGCTGTTGAGATCTCACGGCATGAGTGAGGCTGTATTCCTGCTGCTCTATTCCCATTTGGGCCTGTTTCAGTTCATGATCCTGCTGGCCATGTTATGGATGGATCGGGCGCGGATTACCCGTTCGATCGCCAAAGCGCAGGATGATGCCGGCGAATCCGCACCAGCTTCAGGTCGCGGACTCGCACGGATCTGGTTTCCCCTGGCCTGTGCGGGGCTGCTGGCCTTTGAGTTGCTCTGGCAGATCAACATGCTTCTCTACCAGAAGGACCTGGTGCTGCCGCTGCTCCTGACGATTCTGAGCATCCCCTTCGGCCTGCTGCTCTTTTCCATCGGCAACCGGCTGTTGCTGATCGCCGCCGGCCGAACCGAATTGATGGACCCGCGGGTCATTAACCAGGATATCCTGCCGCCGGATGCCGATATTACCAAATTCGTCAAGGTCGAACTGCCGCCGGAACCGGTGTCCCTGGCATCCGCTGATGATGCGACTTTGCAGAAAGACTCCCGTTGCATGCGTCATCTGGCGTTGATTCGAAAAATGATGGGCCTTCTCATTGCCAGCGCCCTGTTCTTCTGGGTGATGAACCTGTGGGGGCTGGACCTGCCGCTGGGCCGCTCAATCGTCCAGTCCGCGGTGAGCATTTTTGCAACCCTGCTGGTGGCCTATGCCGTTTGGGAGATCTGCCGAACCATCATTGACCGCAAGCTCCAGGAGGATCGTCCCCAAGGTGAAGACGACTTGGAAGACAAGGAAGAGGGGGCGGAAGGATCCCGCAAGGGGACCCTGCTGACCCTGCTGCGCAAAGTCATCCTGGCGCTGATTACGGTGGTCGTGGTTCTGACCACCTTAAATGCGGTCGGCATAAATATCGCGCCCCTGCTGGCCGGGGCGGGCATATTGGGTCTGGCCGTGGGTTTCGGGTCCCAGGCCCTGGTCAAAGACATTCTTTCAGGGGTGTTTTTCCTGATGGATGACGCTTTCCGGGTGGGAGACTATATTGAAACCGCCGGCACTAAAGGCATGGTGGAGCACATATCCTTGCGCTCTTTGAGGCTGCGGCACCCGCGGGGCATGGTTTATACGATACCCTTCGGCGATATGGGGTCGGTCCAGAACTTCAGCCGGGATTACATCATCACCAAGCTCGATGTGCGCGTACGCTACGATGCGGACATCGATAAAATCCGAAAAATCATCAAGAAAATCAGCAAGGAACTGCAAAAAGACGACGAGACCGGCCGCCTGCTGCTCAGCAAGATCAAATCCCAGGGGGTTCGCGAGATGGATGACTCGGCCATGATTTTGCGGGTGAAATTTAAGACCAAACCCGGGGATCAGTTCGTCGTGCGGCGCGAGGTCTACCGGCGCATCCAGGAGCGTTTCAGAGACCAGGGCATCGAATTCGCCCATCGCAATGTGACCGTGTATCTACCGCCGGAGGTCACTGGTGCGGGGACGGAGGAGGAGGGAAGTTCAGGCGATGGTCTCGGTCCTATCAGCGCTCTGGACAGAAGAATACTCGAAGCCGGTGCCGCCGCAGCAATCGCCGGCGCCCAGGCTGAAGATATGAAGAACAAAGTTGAGAAGTAAAATCGTGGCGATATTCTAATAAAAATGTTTGAACCAAATCTCGCATGAAGCTTTATCAAAAGCGAACCGCAGAACCGCAGAATATAGAATGTCGAATTTCGAAGGATGGTTTCACTTCAGGCTTGAGGCTTCGCTCTTCGAGCTACGCCCCCACACGTCGCCTTCGGCTACGACCCGACAAGCCGCTCAATCCATTTATTAATGGACAGAATTCATTTATTCGAAGTTCGATGTTGGACGTTCGATGTTCGATGTTCGGGTTGGATGCAGTGCTCATATCTATCTATGGATCTATTTGCATCATCTAAGCTGGCGAAGAATCGACCTTTATAACAACAAGGGTCAGGTCGTCTTCCGCCTTTCCAGTCTTGCCGAACTTTTCTATCTCTTTAAAAATGGCCGCCATGATCGTGTCGGAGCCGGCTTCCGAATACTCGCGAATGACAGCGTGCAAGGCCGCTTTGCCGAACATCCGGCCGCTTTTGTTGCGGGTTTCCCAGATGCCGTCGGTGCCGAGCACGATGATGCTTCCCCTGGGAATATCGCTTTAGCGATTTTCCTCATACCGGCCGTCCTTCTGGACGCCGAGTGCCATGCCCGATCCGTCGAGCTCTATGAATTCGTCTGCTGCCGGATCATAGCAAATGGCCGGATCGTGACCGGCCCGCACCCATTCCAGTTCCCCTTTGGACGGATCTATGGCCAGGTAGAACAGGGTTGCGAACTGGCCGGATTCTGCGAAATCCCCAACCAGCTGGTTGTTTACATCGGCAATAACCCGGGAAATCGACCCCGGCAAGGCAACCCGCTGGCGCAAGGCGGACCGCACGCTTGCCATCAGCAGGGCCGCGGAAATGCCATGACCGGCCACATCTCCCACGGCCACCCCTAAATTTTGCCTGCCATCTTTTTCAAACTCGATAAAATCGTAATAATCCCCGCCGGTTTCATCACAATAAATGCTTTTGCCGGCCACCTCCAACCCGGCAATCCCGGGACTATCCTTGGGCAGCAGGATCTGTTGGACTTCCCGGGCCAGTTCCAGCGCATGCTGCAGGCGGTCCCGCTCCATTTCTCTTTTGCGCAAGGCCTCTTCGGCCAGTTTCAGAGCGGTGATGTCCTCGTGACTGACCACGACCCGAATCGGTTGCTCTTCGGCAACCCGGATGGCCCTCACGTAATAGAAGTGGCGGCCATCAGGGCCGTGGCAGGGGTAATCGTACATAAATTCCTTTACTTCGCCCCGGATCACCGCGCGGATGCCGGCAGCCACACTGCGGGCATCTTCGGCTTCCTTGCCGGTGGTGGCATCACACAGCTCCAGATAGTTCACGCCGATGGAATCATTGGCCTCTTCCATTTCATTGATGGTGGCGTAGTTTCGCCAGCCCTGGTTGGTTTCCAGGATCACCCCTTTGGCATCGATAATGGCAATATTGGCGGACAGTGAATTAATGACCGTTTTTGCCAGGGGACCGGAAAAGTCGAGGGCTTCGCTGCGCGGATGATCGTCTTGCATCTTGATTTCCATAATATCTATGTGAGAGATAGATTCTGATGATCGGTCTAGATGTTTAAGCTCTATCTTAGAGCTCCGGCATCAATATTTTATTGTCCGGTCTACACTACCCGGCCAAGCGTTAGGCTAATGTAAGCATTTATATGGAGATTTCACCCTGTCTTCGGAATGTGCGGGCGGAGTGATGCTGGGCGGTAATGATTTTTTGGGAAGGGTCCTTTCGACGTGGGCCGACTTCCGGGTCCCATGTTAATCCCGTCAAAGTGCAGTTTTACCCGAGCGGCGGCCACTGGCCGCAAGCTTCCAGTCTGATCGCAATAGAAACTGTTTACTCTCACGCAAAGACGCCAAGGCGCCAAGATAAAAAATAATATTAGTTATTTCCTTTGCGTCCTTGCGGCTTTGCGTGGGATAGATTTTTCGTAGTTTCACACGAGCCCGGTCAGGCCCGCGTCGCGCAGAGCCTCGAAGAGCTCATCGATCAGGTCGTCTACCTTGACATAGCGGCTGACCTGCTTCCGTCCCCGAGTCGCAAAGTCCGGCACCAGCTCGAGCACTTTGGCAATAGCTTTTGCGGCTTCCTCCATCCTTCCCAGCCGGCCGAGGGCGGCCGCCCGCATCATCGGATCCAGATACAAACCGGGGAAATTGAATTTAAGGGCTTCGGTAAGGGCGTTTTCATACTCGCCGCGGCGGTAGAAGTCCATGTAGGTTGCCAGGTGAAACCAGCTGGGATGGTATGGATTGAGTTTCATCCCTTTTTCAAGGAGGGTCCGTCCGTTGTCCCATTCCCCATAGAGCACCATGTGCCAGCCGGCAACCCCGACGACATAGGGGGAGTTGGGATTGAGGGCAAGGGTTTCTTCGGCATGCTGCAGGAATAAATCCTTGTCACCGCGGTGAAAGTAGACGAGGGTAAGCGCATCCCGGGCGAACTGATTGCTCGGCGCCAGGGCGACCCCCTTTTGGGCCAGGGTCAGCGCTTTGTCGAGGGAATCCTCGATTTCGCTAAATCCGAGCGCGTGGTTGTCGGCATGCAAATGGCCGAGCATGGCCCAGGCCAGTCCATAATCAGGATCGACTGCGGTCGCCTGCTCGAGTGATGTGAGGGCTTTTTCAAATGCCGCCGGGGTTAATTCCGTTTCGTATTGGTAGAAGCGCAAAACGGCATCGTAGGCCTTCATATCTGAGGGGGCCTTCCTGCGGGACTCATTTGACAGCCTGCGATTTACCAAACCGTAATGATCTGAAACGACACCGATAACCGCCCGGGAAATTTCCTCCTGAACGTCGATCAAATCAGCGGCTGTCAGCTTTCTTTTATAACTCTCCCCCCAGATCTGCTCGGAGGTTGAGGTGTCCAGCAATTGAATTGTTACTTTGACCGTTTGTGAATCCCTGCGGACGCTTCCTTTCAGCAAAAACTGCACACCGAGTTTACGGGCCAATTCCCCAGGCTCAATATCCTGGTTCTTAAACGTCATACTGGATTGGGAAGCAATGACCTGAAAATCCTGGCAGCGGGTGATTTCAGCGGTCAACTCTTCGGTCAAGCCGTCGACGAAGTAGTCCTGCTCGCTGTCTCCTGTCAGGTTGATCAGCGGCATGACGGCAATGGAAGGCCTGGTTGTCGCAACGCTGTCTTCGGCAGAAGTTTCCGGGAGTGGAGCGAAGGCGGGCACGTAGCTACCCTTGGGAATGCTTATGCGAACGGGATCATTTTTACCCGCGGTCAGGTAATAGTGATCCAGGGCCCGGCGCAGCCTGCCGGCTTCCACCCGTACAATGGGGTCCACCTGGGGATCGAACCCTTTGGGCCTGCCATACACAGATATGGCGATGGTATATCCCTTCAGCTGGGAAGACCGGCCAGCCAAAGCTTCCTCCACCACGAAGTGAAGGAATTTTCTCTGCTTGTCGGGTGCCCTGAAGTCGTCACTCTGAAAGATCCGCTCCAGCTGGCTCAGGATTGCCTGGGTTGTCGGTGTCAAATCGGCTGTCATTGGGTTGCGCTTTTCAGATGGCATCGAATAAACGAGAGCTGCTACCCGTACGTAACAGTAACGTACTTTAAATACCATCGATAATAACCATATGCAAATGGCAATTGCCAGAAAAAACCGGTCCAACAATCAGCCTTGAACACCAATTCTCCAGCCCGGATGGCTCGACAAACCATGAATGACCCGATGCCTCATATTCGGGAGCGGTTTCCGGACAAAAAAAAGCGCATTGACCATCTCCTGACGGAAGATTCCGAGTTCCAGTCCTTGTCAGAGGACTACGATATGTGTGTCAATGCTCTGCGGCATTGGGTCGGCTCCAATGCGCCTGAAGCCGAAAACAGGGTCGTTGAATACCATACCCTGATCAAGGAACTTGAAGAGGAGATTGGTCAATACCTGTGTTCCGTTTAGGACCAAAATAGAGGAGGCTATATGCGATCCAAATTATTAATAATGGCGGTTTTAGTGTTATTTTGCTGTGCTCCGGTCATGGCCCAGGATGGGACCGAACAGCCCACCGATCAGGCCCAAGGCGGCGGGGATTTGCGTTCTGCCGTGCAGAATCCCATCAGCTCGCTGATCAGCCTGCCGTTTAAATTCACTTTCGACTACGGTGCTGACAACGGGGAGGCCTCTTTTCTGAATATTCAGCCGGTTATTCCGGTTACCATTGGTGACTGGAACCTGGTCAACCGGGTGATCGTGCCCCTGATCGACACCGACGGAGAGATCACGGGAACGCCGGATATTCCCAATCCACCACCGGGAGACGGCGCCAGTGGCCTGGGCGACATCAACTATTCGCTCTTTTTATCGCCGGTCAAATACGAGACAGCGATCTGGGGCATCGGACCGTCCCTAACTGCGCCCACCGCCTCTGACGATGAGCTCGGCAGTGAAAAGTGGAGCGCCGGCCCAACCGCCGTCGTTCTTTTCCAGCCCAAATGGGGAACATACGGCATGCTCGGCAGACAGTTGTGGTCGTTTGCCGGGGACTCCGATCGCGACGATGTCAACCAAACGTTGCTCGAGCCCTTTTTAAACTACAATCTTCCCAACGGCTGGTATTTAATTACGGACATTATTATTACCGCCAACTGGGAGGCCGGCTCCAGCGATACCTGGACCGTGCCGCTGGGCGGCGGGGTCGGCAAGCTGTCTAAAATCGGCGATCAGGCCATGGATGCCAGAACCGAAGCATATTACAACGTAACCAAGCCCGATGGCGCTCCCGACTGGCAGTGGGGGTTTACGGTTCAGTTTCTGTTTCCGAAATAGATTTGTTAAATAGAAAAAAGTCCAATAGTCAAATAGTGGATGTATCAGATAGTTCGAAAAAAAATTCTATTTTCCCCAAGCAACTATTTAACTAATTTTCTAAATAACTATCTTACTGAATGGTAAGGAGGTATGGCCACCATGGACAGCGGCTTTATCGAAATCGGCAGCATCATGACGCGAGCTTCTGCGGAAGTTGTCAGCAGGCTGAAATCGATTCTCGACGGGCAGGGTATTTTTTACATTGCTGACGGTGTTGAATTCAATCCGGCGCCCATCAATGGGGACTCAAAGCAGACAACTCTGCGGAGTCGTGTCAAAAGAACCAATCCTGTGCAAATAGATTCGAACTCCGGCGAACAACTGCTAGTTGATCTTGAGAAATACCAGGAATTGATCGTTCCCGATCTCTATGATCTCAATTTTATGAGTCTCATTTACTTGGATCCCGATGAGGCTGATTTTCTTGCCAGCCTGATTTATGGTGAGCATCGAGAAAGTTGAAACTGAATTAGAAGCAATTTTAGGATGAAAATTTATGAAAACATTACCTATCGACGTAGCGGCGTTGCGTGAAACATTAAGCCTCACTCGATAATTCAACGTTAGAGAAAGAATAAACTGAACAACCATCAAAACAGGAGGAATCGAAAAATGAGAATGAAAACGTTTGCTTGTCTCATGACGTTGGTTCTGGCGCTGGGTGTATCAGTTCCAGCCGCTCAATCTGCAGATAAACCGAACATCCTGGTGATCATGTCCGACGATGTCGGCATCACCAACATCAGCGCTTACAGCCGCGGTCTGGTGGGCTACCAGACGCCCAACATCGACCGCATCGCCAACGAGGGCATGCTGTTTACCGACTATTACGCCGAGCAGAGCTGCACGGCCGGGCGTTCGGCCTTTGTTACCGGCCAGCACCCCGTGCGCACCGGTTTGACCAAGGTGGGATTCCCCGGGTCCGCCATCGGCATTCAGAAAGAAGATCCCACCCTGGCCGAGCTGCTTAAAAACCATGGTTACGCCACGGGTCAGTATGGTAAGAATCATCTGGGCGACCGCAACGAATACCTGCCCACGGTGCATGGATTCGATGAGTTCTACGGCAACCTCTATCACTTGAACGCCGAGGAAGAGCCGGAAAATCCAGACTACCCCAAAGACACCGAATTCAGAAAACGCCTGGGCCCGCGTGGTGTGCTGGACTGCAAGGCCGCGGACAAGGACGATCCAACCGTCGATAAGCGCTTCGGCAAGGTCGGCAAGCAGACCATCGAGGACACCGGCCCGCTGACCAGAAAACGCATGGAAACGGCCGACGAAGAGTTCCTGGACCGCACCATGAAATTTATCAAAAAGAACACCGCGGCCGGCAAGCCTTGGTTTGCCTGGCTGGCCACCTCCCGCATGCATTTTTACACCCATCTGAAACCGGAAAGCGAAGGGGTGACCGGACTGGGCATCTTTGCCGACGGCATGGTGGAACACGACGGTCATGTGGGGCAGATGCTGGATCTGCTGGAAGAACTCAAGATCGACGAGAACACCATCGTGATCTATACGGTGGACAACGGTCCGCATTACAACGAGTGGCCCGACGGCGGCATCTCTCCCTTCCGCGGCGAAAAGAACACCAACTGGGAAGGCGGTTACCGGGTGCCCTGCCTGGTGCGCTGGCCCGGCAAAATTCCGGCCGGAAAAATCTCCAACGAGATCATGTCCATGCAGGACTGGGTGCCCACCCTGCTGGCGGCGGCTGGCGAACCGAATGTCAAAGAGAAATTGATGAAGGGCCACAAGGCCGCCGGCAAGACCTTCAAGGTCCATCTGGATGGTCACAATTTCCTGCCGTACCTCAGCGGCAAAGAACAAAAGGGACCGCGCGAGGCGTTTTTCTACTTCAGTGACGACGGCCTGCTGGTGGGCGTGCGCCAGGAACAGTGGAAACTGGTTTTCGCCGAGCAGCGCGCCCGGACCTTCCGGGTCTGGTCCGAACCGTTCGTTCAGCTGCGCATCCCCAAGCTGTTCAATCTGCGCAGCGATCCATTCGAACGGGCTGACACCGATTCGAACAACTATGACCGCTGGTGGATCGAACGCAGCGCCTTTTCGGTGACCGCCATCCAGGAGATCGTGGCCGGGTTTATGGGTACTTTCAAGGATTTCCCGCCGCGCCAGAAACCGGCCAAGTTCAACGTTGACGATGTCATGGCCAGTATGTACAAGACGGGTGCCCATTGAACGGGGAAGTCGTTGCAGAGATGGTCGGTGGCTGGATAAGCTAAATACGAGCCTTATGGCGGGAGAAATTTGCGCATTAAGGCTCGTATCATTCAAGACATCTATTCCTAAATGCATGTTTCTGACCATAACCGTTGATTCCAAAAAAGATGTTTTAGGATCAATCAGGACACAAGGAGGGCAGTCTGATGAAAGCCATACATTCTTTCCCAAGCCTAGTCCTATGCCTTGCCCTCTTGTTCCTACTGGTTGCGACCGCCGGGGCCCAGGAATCCGAGGACGCCGAAAATCAAGAGATCTCCGAGAAATTAATTGCAGCCGAACAAGAAATGCTGGAGGACAAAATCGCGGAACTCGAGGCCAAGCCCCTCGATTTTTTCGGATCTCAAAAAAACAAACACACCCGCATCGGGTTTTATAAATACCGTTTGGAAAACCTTGAGCAGGACCCGGAAAAGTATTTCGCAGAACCTGAAGAGTATCAGGGCAATATTAAAACGCCTGAATAAAAACCTCTGCAGGGTTATGCGGTCGGGCTTGATGGGGTCAAAAATAAACGGGCTGTTGCCCAAATCGAATTTTACTTACTGACACCGGCTCACCTTGTGCGCCTAATTTCTGGTTTTTTTTCTTCAAGATTTTTACAAACGCACAAATAGCAATTGATTACACCGACTACTTAT
>Ga0209052_1000126_pt1 | contig 30680 bp, 29 predicted proteins | sample WorMetHEROISLAND_2_FD_187409 | JGI IMG/M metagenome (GOLD analysis project Ga0209052, IMG submission 187409) | Marine gutless worms symbiont microbial communities from Max Planck institute for Marine Microbiology, Germany - Olavius sp. 4 HERON... | ecosystem: Host-associated > Annelida >...
GAGTCCAACGTCCTGAACCACAGAATACACGGAACACTCGGATCATACGGAGGAGGAGGTCTTTAACTGGTAGAAGGCAGGTTGGGCCGCTGTGTGGCCCGGTAGACCTGGACTATCAACTACGCTAACGGAAACCTTTTGGTGTGGTCCATGTGTTCCGTGGTTAATCAATCATGCCCGAAGATGCGGTTCACGATCCGGGTCAGTGCTGTCCTGAGTGTTTAATCCGCGCTCACCACATCCTACGGGCTGGGTTCGTATCCGCAAGCTGGTGCTTTAGGGAAAGAAGTAAAAGGCAAGCACGCTGATCAGTGCGATTCAGGCGCAGCGGCGGTCGGCGGGGCCCTGGCGCGGCCGCCGATGGGTTCCGGTTGGATCGGTTTGATGCTTCCCCAGTGTTTACAGCTCGGGCACTGCCAGTGCAGCCGGCGGGCGACGAAGCCGCAATGCTCGCACTGATGATCGGGTTGGCATGAATGCAAATGCCTGACCACAGCTAGGGTTGCATCAAAAGCGACCTGAATCCGGGCGTCGTCCGCCAGCTTCGGCGCATACAGCCCCAGAAGGCGTTCAAGGCCGGCCAGATCGGCATGTCCGGCGATATGCTCGACGAGAAAGGCGATAGCGGCTTCCTCCCCTTCCCGATCCAGGATCATATCGGTAAGCGTCATCGCCAGCGCGGGACTGGGGCAAGCGCGGTACAGGCGCTCGAGCTCCTTGAGCGCATCCTCGGGGCCATTGCGGCAATAGGTATTCACCAGAGCCGAGAGAAGCTCCGGCGGGAATTGGGCTCCCTGCTGGGCACTCCGGTGATAGAGTGCCGCCGCCGCTCGGGAATCGCCCCGGCTCATCGCCATCCGGGCCTGTAGCATGGTTGCCCGTATGCAATCGGGGTCCATTGCCTGGGCGCGGCTCAGATGGGCGGCAGCCTGCTGCCCGTTCCTGGCCTTCAGAAATTCCTCGGCTAGTTCGCAATGGTACTGGGCGCTTTCGGTGTCTACCGATTCCCCGGTGAGCAACCGCAGCTGCTCGGCAACTTCCAGGCAACGCGCCCAATCCTTCTCCTGCTGATAGATCTCGCGCAGCCCCTCCAGGGCCCGCTTGCGATGAAGCTTCAGCTCCACCAGCTCGCGGAACATGCTCTCGGCGCGGCCGAAGAGTCCCGCGCGCATATAGTCCTGTCCCAGCTCGAAGAGGGCGTAGCCGCGTTCCTCCTGGCTCAGGTTCGGTCGCGAGACCAGATTTTGATGGACCCGGATGGCCCGGTCCACTTCCCCTCGGCGCCGAAAGAGACTGCCGAGGGCCAGATGGATCTCCGCTGTCTCATCATTCACCTCGGCGAGCTTCACGAAGATGCCGATAGCCTTGTCGGGCTGCTCGTCGAGGAGGTAATTCAGTCCCCGAAAGAAGGCCGGATCGGATGTGGGACCCGAGGCGCTCCGGCCCCCATTGCCACGCTTCGCGGCCCACCACCCAGATACCGCGGCCACGGGAAGGAGGAGCAGGAGCCACTCGCTCACGGGAAAATGCCTCCGGGCCGGCGCCGCGGCGGATGCTGGATCGCCGGCACCGAGACCTGGGGTATCTGTTCGATGGACGCCGCCGCCGGTATTGGGATAGCGGCCGCGGATGCCGTGCCCATGCAGGCATAAACTGGATCCGCCGAGGTATGCACCTGATTCGAGCGCCCGCTACCGTTTGAATTAAACCGATTGAACCGCAACATCCAGCTATCATACATCTATCCGTATACCCTCGCATTGCCCCTGAGATTGAAGGAAACAATATTTTCCATTCTAAGTCTACACGAGTGTCGGTACCCGACACCTAAGGAGTCACCCGGATGCTGAACTTTGCCGGAAAGATCGCTGTCGTTACAGGTGCCGCCGGTAACCTGGGGCGTGCCGTCGCACACGCCCTCGCCGACCGGGATGCAGGCGTCACCCTGGTAGATGTGGATACCGGGGCCCTCGATAGAGTCCGCGCGGAACTCCCGTCCGGGACCGAGACCGCCACCTTCGCCGCTGATCTGATCGCACCCGAATCCGTGACCGGAATGGCCGAGCAAGTCCTGGCGCGCTTCGGACGTATCGACATCCTCGCCAATATCGCCGGTGGTTTCACCATGGGTCCTCCGCTCCACCGGACCGAGGACCGGGACTGGAATTTTATGATGGATCTCAATGCTCGAACTGCCTTCAATTGCTGCCGGGCCGTGGTACCGTACATGCTTGCCGCCGGCACCGGCAAGATCGTCAATGTGTCGGCGCGGGCGGCTACCGAGGGAAAAGGTCGGATGGCACCTTATTGTGCCGCCAAGGCCGCGGTCATCAGCCTCACCCAAAGCTTAGCGGCCGAGCACAAGCACGCGGGTATCAATGTTAACTGCATCCTCCCCGGCACCATCGACACGCCACAGAACAGGGCGGCCATGCCGGACCAGGATCATGAATCCTGGGTACCGACAGCGGCGCTGGCCGACGTCATCCTGTTCCTCGTCTCCGATGCGGCCAGGTGTGTCACCGGGGCTGTTATTCCCGTCTACGGCCGCAGCTGAGTGATGCGGTGACCGGATGGCCCGGAATGGAATAGGATGTATCCATCTGTCATGCCCGCACGGCAGTCACGCCGGCGGACCGGTATCGGTCCCGCTGTACTCGTGGGGCTTTTGCTGGCAGCGGGCATGCCGCGGCTTCCCGCCCGGCCCCTCCTCGACGCGGAGACCGAGGCGCTGCTGGTCGCCGTGGTCGAGGCCGCTACCGAGCTCGACCTTATACGCAGCCCGCTGTCGCCGCGATCGTTCAGGCCGCCGCGTCGATAACCTCAATAAAGAGCTGGTAAGCAAGCTCCGTATGACCGTCCTCCAGGTCGAGGACGAGCTCTTCCCCGAGTGTCCCTATCGCCTACGGGAGCGTCTGCGGCGGGAATTCCTGGTAAGGCTCAAACAGGCCGGCGGCTGCGAGGGGGCAAAAAAGGCAGGGATGCCGGACCGGTTGCGCGCACGCTATGACGACCTGATGGAGAAGCTCGAGCGGCTGCCCTGGCATCGGTGGCGGCTCGCGCAGGAGATCGAGATTATACTCGCCACATGCTTGCGCGAATCTCCCTCGTGTCAGCCGGCCGGGTCGAACCTGGAGGACCATAATGAAGCGACAGACTGGCTTTACCCTGATTGAGCTGATGATCGTGGTCGCGATCATCAGCATCCTGGCCACCGTTGCGATTTCCGCGTATCAGGACTACACGATTCGCACCCAGGTTACGGACGGCCTGAATCTGGCGGCGAAAGTCAAAGCGGCCGTCAGCACCTTCAACGCCGTGCGTGGAGCTCTTCCTGCCACGAATGATGCCGCCGGTGTGGCAAGTGCCGATTCCATTAAGGGCAATTATGTTACCCGCGTAGCAATCGGCGATAATGGTATCATCACCATTACCTATGGTAACCGGGCAAACGAGGTGATAAAGGGTAAGGCGCTCGGTCTTAGTCCCGCCCGGAATTCAGCCGGCGGGTTGGTGTGGGTATGTGGAAACGCTGACCCTCCTACGGATGCTATCCTGGTAGGTGACAAAGCGATTACGACTATTATCGCCCGCTACTTGCCAACCGACTGTCGTCAGTAAAGGTGTCCTGGAGTAAAGTCATGATTGCGGTGTCTGCTTCGGCCACTTGCCGACGTTTTACCGCTACTCGCCGGTGGGCGTATATGACACCCTTGTACCTGGTCGCGGTAATGGTCATCATGCTCGTCGGCTGCGCCGGTAGTGAACCCAGGAAACGGAGGATCTGGGCCGACCAGGTGGTGATCGAAAAATCAAAGCGTAGGCTGACGCTTATTCAAGACGGCAAGGTGTTACGCAAATACCGAATTGCACTCGGCGAGCGGCCGCGGGGCTATAAGGTGCGGCAAGGCGATGCGCGCTCGCCCTGCCTACAGACCCGGTAAAGTGGTCCCCATGTTCGATTATCCGCAATTCGATCCCGTCGCCCTATCCCTGGGGCCGCTCAAGGTCCACTGGTACGGACTCATGTACCTGTTGGGCTTCTTCGGCATATGGGTGCTCGGCCGTTACCGCGCCTCGAATTCCGGCTCCGGATGGGATGCCCACATGGTGGACGATGCGGTCTTCTACGGTATCCTCGGGACCATTCTGGGGGGCCGCCTGGGTTACATGTTTTTCTACGGCCTCGATCAGCTGACCGCCGCCCCCCTGAATGCACTCAAAATCTGGGAAGGCGGCATGTCCTTCCACGGCGGTCTGATTGGAGTATTGATCGCGTTGTGGCTCTTCAGCCGTCGCCGCGACATGGGCTTCTGGCAGGTCATGGATTTCGCTGCCCCCCTGGTACCGACGGCATTATTCACTGGGCGGATCGGCAACTTCATCAACGGGGAGCTGTGGGGATACCCTACCGATGCCCCCTGGGGTATGCGGGTCCCCTGCGAGCGATTCGGCGAGTATTGCGAGGGACTACCACCGAGCTCCGCGTGGAGCCCGCCGCTGCACGCCTCCCAGCTTTACGAGGCCGCGCTGGAGGGCCTGGCCCTGTTTCTGATCCTATGGATTTTCTCCGCCAGGCCGCGGCCTACGATGGCCGTATCGGGTCTGTTCCTGCTCGGTTACGGCGTCTTTCGCTTGCTGGTCGAGTTCATCCGCCGGCCGGACGCCCACATTGGCTACCTCGCCTTCGACCGGCTCACCATGGGTCAGGTCCTGACCCTGCCGATGGTCCTGTTCGGAATACTTCTGCTGATGTTGGCCTACCAGAGCATCCGGTCAACGGGGGCCGAGGAACAGTAATAAAGACCCAACTTCGCGCCGGGCCGCGTGTTCTCCTCACGCGACCCCGGGGTTCTCCCGTCAAATCTTAGGCGCTATCTCGCGGAACTTTTCGGAGAGCTGGTCCACTTCTTCTTTGATGAAGGCGGCATACTTCTCCCGCACCCCGGTCATCATCTCCATGCGCTTCTTGGCATCATCCACCAGGTGATCCCCGGTTTCCTTCGCTACCGTGGCCTGGGCCTTGATGAAGTCGTTCAAGCCTTTAAAGTCTTTGATCTTGGCAGCCAATTCCACTTGGCGCTTGGTCTGATCCATCACGAGCTTGACAGCTTCCATCTGACTGGAAGTGATCTCCTTCATCGTCTCCATGTTGAGCTCGGCGAGCTTATTCAGGTTCTCCATGGCCTTGCTGCCCATCTCTTTCATCGCTTCAAGGTTCTTTTCTGTGGTCATGGCGCATCTCCGCTGTTTTTAAAGGTAGTCCCCAGTAATCGCTGCGGCGCACGATAATATCCCCGAACGGCTTTGTCAAGGAGTCACACAAACCTGTCGTCGCTTGTCAAGTTCGGATTGCGTCGAACCGCGGAGGTGCCTAAGCCATTCTCCATAATCGACGCGGTAGGCGCTGGCTTGACCGACACCTGAACGGTTCCACCAAGGTCTCGTTTTCGGTCTGATTAATTCGTACTCGCCCGGTTTTGTTCATCCATGCTTGCTCTCTTTGCGTCCATTTGCGTTTATTTGCGGCTAACGCTTCCGTGAAGTTCCCGCCCGCTCTTTGGTTATCGGTTGTCGAGTGTTTCCGTATCAGGACCCAGGCAAGGCCCGGATCATGCGTCAGTCACAGGACCCCCGCCTCGTGGGCACTTGCTACCAGATCGTCCAATCCCAGTAGACCGCACTTGTGGCCGGCCAGTGCATTGCAGTGGTCGAGAAGTGCCGGCGGGGCGAGCCTAGCGAGCAAACCATCGATTACCGCGGCGTTGAAAACATCCCCGGCCCCCAGGGTATCCCTGACCAGCAGCGGTCTATGGGCAGGCGCGAAGCAGATTTCCCCGGCGCGGGGCTGGGCATAGGCCCCCGCCTCGCCCCAGGGCAGGATTAGCAATCCGGCGTCCGTGTGCCCCCATTGGTCGCACAGAAAACGGCGCGGGTCCGCATAGCCGCGGCTCCGGGCATAGTGACGGGAGAAAATCAGGACATCCGGCCCCATGAACAGGGTCTCGATCCCGGGCCTCGGCTTCTCGACTTCCAGCGAGACCCCGATCTCCGGGGAGCGCCGGACGCAATCCCTCACCATGGCCGCGGTCTCCTCGGGATCACGGCCCTCGAAGTGTACCCAGTCATAGCCGGCGATTCGGGTCCGGGCGAAGTCGGCCGCCGACAGCTCGGGTAGATCGCGATAATGGATGATGGTGCGGCTGCCGTTGGCCTGGCTCAGGACCACGTAGGAGGTGGGTGTGCTGCCGCGCGGCTGGAGCACGCAGGCCCCGGTGTCGATGCCGCGGCGATCCAGGTCATCGAGGACCCACGCGCTCTCGGCATCCTGGCCCAGGGTCCCCGCCCAGGCACAGGCATGGCCCAGCTGGCTGAGCACCGCCAGGGTGTTGGCGGCATTGCCGCCCCGGACGATGCGCCGGTCCAGGGCGCGCAGCTCCGCGTCCTCCGCCGGATAGGCTGCCACCTCTGTGATGATATCCAGGGCGGCGACACCCACCACAAGGATGCGCCGGCGCCGCTCAGTCATGGCGCACCGGTCGAGAACGAGTACGGCAGTACCGAGGCATCGATAATACGGGAATCATTTTTTTGCCGCAAATGAATAAAGAACCGACAGTGATAATGGGTGGTGTTAGTTTTTAACTGGTAGTCAAAGTAAATTGGGCTGCTGTGCGGCTCGGTAGACCTGGACTATCAACCACGCCATCAGTTAGAAAATTACCACTACTTGATAATGAGCCGAAGCTATCCGGCGTTATTTGGTGCAGCCCGAGATGATGTCGTGTTGGGCTAGGGCGCGTTCGACGGTGTTTGTGTCCTTCGGGATCAGACAGCGCGCCTAACCTACACTCGACGCGAGGTTCGCGCGAGTCGACAGCGCGGGGGGCATGTGGGTGGACAGGTTGCGTTAAGACGTCGGCACTGACCTGGCAGATGATTAGCGAGCCTTTGGACGTCGCAACGTAACAGGTCCCGGTCCCCCTGACAGCGCCAAATCATCAGGATTGCTTTTAACCAAACAGCTTCTCACTCTGGGGAATACAAGGTCAGGGTGTTGCCGCGCTGTATGAGCTCGAACCGCTTCAGGTAGCTCATTCCCAGCAGAACCTCCTCCCCTGGCATATTGGGCAACACCGATGCTTGCACGCGACGGGCCGTCAGGCCTCCCAGGTCGACGCTGTCGAGCCGCGCGCCCCGAATCCGGATATTGCCTGTTCGCCGTCTTGGCTATGCGTGCCGCACCCAGGGGACACATAGCCGGCGCGCTACCGGAGCGGGAGCGCGACGTCCGTGGCGCCCGTGTCGACCAGAAAGACCACCGGCTCACCATTGATCCTACCATTGGCTACATAGTGTCCGGCCCGGTTGCGTCGCAGGACCGCCTGGGGGCGACTTTGCGTGTCCGGGGCCACCTCGAGCGTCCGGTTCGGGTTCTCCTGATCGTTGAGCAGGCGTTGGAAGAACAGGGCAAGCATGGCCAGCCCTACCACCCAGGCCGCGAACAGCATGATCCGGCCGAGCAGTGAAGGCAGGTCGTCAGTGCGGGGCAGATCCCGATTCATAACCGTGAACATGGGGACAGACGATCAGAAGAGCGAGGTACTGAGCTCGTAGGCCGCCGCGAGCATATCCGCATCGTCGGTCAGGGCCTGGGCGATGGCGCTCCGGTAAGCAGTGATCGGGGCGACGCCGGAGACGATCAGCTTGGCGGTGTGGACCAGGAGCCGTGTCGAGGCGCCCTCGTCGCGGCCCTGGCCCTTGAGGTTGCAGGTCATATGGGCGAACTTGACCAGTTGGCGTGCCTGCTCCGGGACCACACCGGTCTCCTGCTCCAGGATCCGCTGCTCCAATCCGGCCTCCGGGTAGTCGAACTCCAGGGCCACGAAGCGCTGGCGCGTGCTCTGCTTGAGGTCCTTGAGCACGCTTTGATACCCCGGATTGTAGGAGATGGCAAGGCAGAAATCGTCAGGCGCCGCCAGCAGTTCCCCGGCCTTTTCCATGGGCAACACCCGCCGGTCATCGGTTAGGGGATGGATGACGACGGTGGTATCCTTGCGCGCCTCTACGATCTCATCCAGATAGCAGATTCCCCCGGTGCGCACCGCCCGCGCCAGGGGACCATCGATCCAGATCGTCTCACCGCCCTTGATCAGGAAGCGGCCCACCAGACTGAAAGCGGTTAGGTCGTCGTGACAGGAGACGGTGATCAGCGCCCGTTTGAGCCGCCAGGCCATATGTTCCATGAAGCGCGTCTTACCGCAGCCGGTAGGCCCCTTCAGCAGCACCGGCAACCCGTTGCGGTAGGCGGCCTCGAACACCATAAGCTCGTCGCCCACAGACTCGTAGTAGGGTTCTTCCTCTATGAAGTACTCCTCGGGCTTCAATATCTGTAACTTCTGCTGTACCAACGGTCTCCTGTTTCAGAACCCGACCTCAATCGGCGAAGATCCCCTCGAAAAACTGCTGCATGGCGCGCCATGAAAGGCGATCCGCCTCGGCATCATACCGGAGCGCCCCCATGCCGCGCTTATCCGCGTCCGGCACCGTGAAGCTGTGACATACAGCTACCGTATGTGACCAACTGCCAGTCCACGTTTCCCGCATCCAGCCGTTGCCGGAACCGGGCAACCATGTCGTCGGGGACAAAGGGATCCCGGCCGGCGTGCAGTATTAGCAGCTTGGTCCGGATCTTTGCCAGTGCCTCACCGTCTGCCGCCGGCAGTACCCCGTGGAAGCTGACGACGCCATCCACATCGGCACCGCCGTAGGCTAATTGCAGCACGGTGCCGCCGCCGAAACAGTAGCCGATGGCGGCGATATCGGTGGCGTCCATGAGGCTTGCCCACGCAGAATCTTGATGCCCTTCATGGCCCGCTCGCGCCACCAGTCGATATCCGTCGTGACCATGTCGTACTAGGTCTTGGCCTGATCCGGATCGTCGGTATGCTTGCTGCTGCCGTACATGTCCACGGCGAAGGTGACGTAACCCAGCTCGGAGAGCATGCGGGCGCGGCGCTTTTCATAGTCGGAAAGACCCCACCACTCGTGTACCACGAGCACGCCGAGGCGTTTGCCGTCCAGCGCGTCGTCATAGGCGAGATAACCGGTGAATTCTTCGTCCTCAGATTTGATAACGGACGTCTTGCGTGCGTACTTTCGCTTGAACCGCCAGGGTATTTTAAGGATATCAATAAAAGCGTTGTCAGTAGTTTCCGGAGCCAGGCCGGATCGTCAATCCGGTCAATGCAGATTCTTAGGTTTAAGCCAATTTTCCACGGACAGACCCGGCACCCGGGAGAATTCTCGCTCATTTGCGGTAACCAGAGTCAGGCCGAGCGTCAGGGCATGGGCGGCGATGAGCATGTCGTTTCCGCCAAAGGGTGTACCCGAATGCTCCAGGGCCAACCGCAATTCTGCGTAATATTCATCGACAGGCCCTTCCAATGGAAAAATGTCCAATATTGATAGCACCGTTTCGAGTTGTGACGACAAACGTTCCGATCCTTTCTTGTGTGCGCCGAAGCGGAGCTCCGCGCTGACGACGAGACTGGTGCAAACGGTTTCCCCACCGACGGCCTCGATCTGCTGGGCAATCAGCCCCCTGGGGTTGCGAATGAGATCGGACAAAATGTTGGTGTCGAGGAGATACCGTTTTCCTGCCACGGCGAGGGACTCACAATGTTATATCTGCGGGAGGCGGGTCCTCGAGCGCTGGAAAGTCTTCGTTCAATGGTTCGAGCGTGGCGAGTACCGCCAGTAAGGACGGACGTGCAACAGGTTCCACGATCAGCCGATCCCCTTCCTTGCGGATGCTGGCCTCGTTTCCTGGCAATTCGAAGTCGCGCGGAATTCGCAATGCTTGGTTCCGACCGTTTTTGAATAATCGGACATAGCGTTTAGTGGGCATTATACCGTCTCCTCCATATTTCAGCCTATGCCTAAGCATAGGCTAGCGCGATTCACCCACCTTGTCATTCTGAGGGTAAGGAAAACTTATTAGGTGTCGGTCCCGGATGATTCGGCGTTGGTTGTGGGAGCCGGCATGTCTGGCTAGGGCACGGTCGGCCCGGTCGCCGTGCTGCGGAGTCGGACAGTACGCCTAACCCGACCTACACTTAACGCGAGGTCCACACGTGCAGGCCGCGCGGGGGTCATGTGGGTGGACAGGTTGCGTCAAGACGCCGGCACCGGCGCTACCGGAGTTCAACGAGCTTTTAGGCGTCGTAACGCAACAGGTTCGGGTCCCCGAACAGCGACAAATAATTCAGGTCTGGATAGTGATAATTTTTTAACTGATAGCGTGGCTGATAGTCCAAGTCCGCCGAGCTGCATAGCGGCCCAACCCACCCGCCAGTTAGAGATTTACCACCACCAGGTTTGCTATCAGATTTCCCGCTCTTGTCTGCCCTATAGACCACGCCGCTGCCGGTTGTGGTCTTCCTGCGCCAGGTACTGCTGGAATCTGGGAATGAATTTGTCCCAGTCGATGCCGTGGGCGTCGATCTCCGGGCCGTCGATGCAGGCATGTTTGCGCATCAGCTTGCCGTCGCTGGTGATCGGGACCATGCAGGCGCCGCACATGCCGGTGGCGTCGACCATGATGGAGTTGAGGCTGGCGATGGTGCGCACGCCGTGGGGCTGGGTGAGGTCGCTGACGGCGCGCATCATGAGCGGCGGGCCGATGGTGACGACCTCGCCCACGGTACGGCCGGTGCCAGCCTTGGCGGCATCAAGCAGCCTTTCCAGAGGGCCGGTGATGAAGCCTGCGACGCCGAAGCTGCCGTCGTTGGTGGCGTAGATGACTTCGAGCGTATCCGGGAACTCGGCCTGGAGGCGGCCGATGCGCTCATCCGGCGCGGCCCAGAACATGAGTTCTTTGGTGCGGAAGCCGGCGATCAGGGTCACCTGATTACCCATCCGCAGGTGCTCGCGCATGATGGGGTAGACGGGCGGCAGCCCGACGCCGCCGGCGGTGAAGACGACGGTCTCTCCCTGGTCGTAGTGGTGGAGCTGGCTCGGTAGCCCGAGAGGTCCGGCGATGCCGGTGAAGGCGTCGCCGACCGTCAGCTTATTCATGAGGATGGTGCTGCTGCCTAGCCCCTGGATGACCAGGTTGATGGTGCCGGCCGCGGCGTCCCAATCCGCCAGGGTCAGGGGGATCAGCTCGCCCTTCTCCCAGGCTAGGACGCGCACGAACTGACCGGCCTTGGCGGCCTTGGCGACCAGGGGCGAGTACACGACGAACTCGACGATGCCCGCGGCCAGCTCGAGCTTGTCCAGGATCTTCGGCGGGGCCTGGCCGGTCTCGGTATAGCGTTCCGCGTGCTCGACCAGGGACTTGAGCTCGCTCGGGCTGAAGGGGTTTTCGCCCATGATCTCGCGGGCGGCCTCCTGGCCGTCACCGGCGGCCTTGATGGCGGTGGAGCCGCCCCGGGCTGCATCGCCGCCGGAGTAGACGTCATCCACTGAGGTCTCCTGGGTCCCGGACCGGATCTCGATGGTGCCCCATTTGCTGGTCTTGAGCTCCGGCTCAGCGTCCTTGACGATTGGGTTGGAGGCATTGCCGAGGGCCATGATGACCAGGTCCACGGGCATTTCTTCGATAGCGCCGGTGGCGACGGGGCGCCGCCGCCCGGAGGGGTCGGGCTCGCCCAGCTCCATGACGTCGAGCAGGGCGCGGGTGACGAACTGGGTCTTGTGGTCGCCGACGAACTCCTGGGGGGCCCGCAACACATTGAGCCGAATGCCTTCCTCCAGGGCATGGTGTAGCTCCTCGACGCGCACCGGCATCTCGGCCTGGGTACGGCGGTAGACGATGGTGACCTCACCTCCCAGGCGGCGGGCGGTGCGGGCCGCGTCCATGGCGGTATTGCCGCCGCCGATGACCATCACCTGCTTGCCCGAGGTGGCGGGCAGGGGCGTCTCGTACTCTTCCTTATGGGCCTGCATCAGGTTGACGCGGGTGAGGAATTCGTTCGCCGACAGGATGCCGAGCAGGTGCTCGCCGGACACGTTCATGAAGCGGGGCAGGCCGGCGCCGGTGCCGATGAATATCTTCCAAAAGCCGGCGCGTTTCAGGGCCTCCAGGGTCGCAGTCTTGCCAACGATGAAGTTGCGGACGAACTTTCCGCCCAGCTGTTCGACCTTCTTGACCACATCGTCGATCAGCTCGTTGGGCAGGCGGAATTCCGGGATTCCGTAGCGCAACACCCCCCCCAGCTCGTGGAAGGCTTCGAACACCGTCACCGGGTAGCCATCCTTGGAGAGCAGATAGGCGTTGATCAGGCCGGCAGGGCCGGAGCCGACCACCGCGATGGGCGGGCGCCCGGCCTTGGCCCAGGGGCTGATGGCCGGGGGTAGCTGCCGGTACTTGTCCGGATCCAGGACCTTCTGACTCTGGGGCAGATACCATTCCAGTTGGCCGATCTCGATGGGGCGCTGGTTGTGGGTGCAGACCCCTTGGCACTGGATTTCCTGCGGACACACCCGGCCGGTGACGTTAGGCAGGGGATTGGACTCCTTGATCAGCTCCAATGCCTGGCGGAATTTGCCTTCCCCCATCAGATGCAGGAGCTCCGGGATATGGATCTTGACTGGGCAACCGCCCTTGTTCTCGTCGCCGTCCATGACCGGCAGGCCTATCTCGCAGGGTCGGTCGTTGCACTGTTTGTCCCGCAGCACCTCCAGCCACACGAATAGCTCCACCTCGCGGAAGCTGTAGCCGAGCCTCATGTAGCCCAGGTAGCCCTGATTGACCAGATCGAAATCCCTGGCCCGCTCCTCGGGCGGGCGGATATAGGGTGGGATGTTGTTCTCTCCCGGCCAACCGACCGCGAGTTCCTTGAACATGGGGTAGCGGTCAGAGAGATGGGCATTGATGGCGCGGATGAACTTGCGCTTGGACTTCAGGGGGATGTTCCAGAGAAAGCGCATCAGGAGGGTGCTTATATCATCCCCCCGCAGCAGCAGGTCCCAGAGCTTGTGGGTGAACTCGGGGTCTAGCTCATCCTTCCGAAATTCCCAGGCGACGGCCCCGATGCCTTCGAAAATGAACAGCTGGTTGAAATACTGGGGATCGGTGACCAGACGCCTCTGCAGTAGGTCAATCTGCTTTTGAAAGACCTCGACCGCCTCGCTATGCTCTAGCGCCTGGATCTCATCCTGGGCATCCCGGAGCCGGTTGCGATTGGAGGTGACCGCCTGGTTGGCCCGGTGGTAACGCTCCAGGTCTTCGTGTTGGTAGGGACCGGGAGGTTGCGGATCGGCGCCTGGAGTCGGCGCCTGATCGACGAATTGATGTGACATGGGTTCACCTTTACCAGTGCGGTGGAAAATGTAGCCGGGAGAACCGGCGGTCGGCACGAACAGCCCGACACTCGATCTCGGCGGCGGACGGGAGCTTACCGCGACTTTCGAGAAACATCAGATAAGGCCCCGGTGCTCACTTTGCGACAATTGTCAGATCGATAAGGTTTCTTCATCTACTCAATGGGATCGAGTTGTTCAAGTCATCGACCATATCCCCAGGTGACCGAGTCGCTTACCTTCGGCATCGGTAGATGGGCTCCTCGGGCCATCATCGGAAAGCGGTCTTCCTCTGCGAATTGACATACGCCACAAGTACCGCATCCATGCGTGTCTGCCAGCCTTTGCCGGTAAATTTGAAGTACTCCACCACCTCCGGCGACAGTCGAATGGACACCGGCTGCTTGAGTTATAGCCGCCTTCGGACGTCCGATGGGCCGGAGTGCATCGAGCGTCTCATCCGACAATTCGCGGGTAGCCGGATCAGCGGTGATCCCGGCACGAATTTTGGCCTCCTCTTGGCAGACGGTAGATCGAAGACCCGCCCGCGTTTAGATGCGACTTGCATAGGCCTTCACCTCTCTCGGCGATGCCTTGCGTAGGCTGATGATTCGGTATAGGCTATCGTTCCCGGTGAAAGCCAAGCAATAGACCGTCCTCCCGCTGGGAGCAAAGTCAGCCAACCTGTTCTGCCGGGCCGTGCAGCGGCCCAACCTACCTTACTACTAGTTAAAGACCACCACTACCACTTATAGTGCACCCGCTCAGGCGTACCGCTCTTGGTCACGAGTACAGCAGCGCCTACGAACCAAAATCCGGCCTAACCCGGTACGCCATTTTCCGGCAATCGCCTTAGAACCTTAGCGGTGGTCGAAACAGAACATCCGCGAGGAGGTGCCTTTAGTGCTCACGTAGCTTACCAGGCACGCCTTTTTGTTTGCGCCGTCGGTGATCTTGCGGACGATCAGGTCACCCTCTTTGAGCTTATGTTCCTGGCGCAGTGGGCCCACACCTTGGGGAATGGTCGGATAGCAGAAGGTTGAGGGGGCGGTTCCTTCGGTCTTCACGAAGGCTACCAAGCAGGTGGTACCGGCGCTTGCGTCAGAGATCCGGTGCACATCCAGGTCGCCCTCGCGTAAATGGCTGTCTACCTGCAATCCTTCCTTGAAACGGTGCATACTCGGGTAGCAATGCACCGCCGGCGATGTGCCGGGGGTGCTGACGTAGGCGACCAGGCAGGCACGGTTGTTCTTGCTGTCCTCGACCTTGCGGATGACCAACTCGCCCTCCTTCGAATGCGCCGCCTGCCGGACATCGGCGCCGAACTCGCCCACTACGGCGTAGCAATCGGTGATCGGGCTGGTCCCGGCGGTACGGATATAGAAAGTCATGCAGGTCTTTTTGGCCACCAGGTCCGTGATGTTGCGGACGATCAGGTCGCCCTCCCGCAGGAAACCGGTCTGAACGACGAGGGTAGAGCTAAACTCCCCCCCCGCGGCAAAGAGTGGCGCCAGACACGCGAATAGACCCATGAGCCGTTTCATATGAAAATCTCCTTATCTCGTTTAGTCGGCCGCCCGCAATGCGGGCGGCAACCGCTTAAAAACCCATGGTGATTATACCCGTCAAACATCCCGATCAGACCCTAGGCTATCCTCATGAAATTCGCCCTCGGCGTCAGTCGGTTTTGCCGGCACCGAGGTGCATCCGGCGCCCGAATCCGCAACCTGCCCCGGCAGGAGGGTGTCGCAAAAGGCACCGATTCCTCACCCTTTGATCCCCTCTCCCGGTGGGAGAGGGGCTTTTGCGATACCCTCAGCAGGGCGTAGAAGGCAGGTTGTGCCCGCCAAATACGAGACTTACCGGACACGCTGAAGGGTTGAGCAATGCTTCGCGGTTCGTGCTTTCGTCCAAATAGTACAGGATTGACAAAATGTTCAGGATGAATTTGCGGATCGGATCTTGGAAAGATCGGTTATCCGTGCGCTGGAGGCCGTGGGTGCAATAACCCGCGCGGCGGAGATACCGTTGGTCGACTAGTTGGTCACACCCGGAATCGGCACCGGACGACCGATCGACTTCGGCAAGTCTGTAACCCTGTGGCGGAAGCTCGGAACACGCAAAAAATAATCTTGAAAATCCTGTTGGGTAGTGGTAACCACCTAAATGGTGGCGGGTGGGTTGGGCCGCTATGCAGCTCGGTGGATTTAGACTATCAGCCACGCTGTCATTTAAAAATTTACCACTACTTCCTGTTGATCCTGTCCGATTTGGAAAATTTCAACCAGCGTTCGGATGAAACCTTAATCGGGATGATCAATTTCAGTTTCTATTCGCACGGTTCTGGGGATATCTCAGACGCAGACCCCTCTTCCGACGCATCCCGGGTCTCGATACCCCTGGCCTTCAGATGTGCCTTGACGGACGGGATGGGGACCACCCGGCGGTGAAAGATGCCGGCGGCCAGAGCCGCCCCCACGTCCGTGGCCTCGAAGACCTGGGAAAAGTGCGCGACCTCTCCGGCGCCGCTGGAGGCGATGACCGGGATGGTCACAGACCGGCTGACCGCTTCGACCAGCGCCAGATCGAAGCCGGCTCCGGTCCCGTCCCGGTCGATCGAGTTGAGCAGAATCTCGCCGGCGCCCAGCTGCTCGCACGCTTGGGCCAGCTCGATTGCGTCCACGTCCCGGCCTTCGCGTCCGCCTTTCACCGTGCACTGAAACCAGCAGAACTGCTCGCCGTTCGGTCCCGGGACCTGGATCCGCTCCGTGTGGTGGCGGGTCCGGTCCGGCGCGGCGACATAGGCCCGGCGCGGATCGACGGAAATGACAACAGCCTGGTTGCCATAAACGTGGGCGATCTGCTCGATGGCGCTGTCGCCGGTCGCGTATCCGTTTTGCAGGTATTGCTCCACGGTGGCCACCGCGTCGCTGCCGATGGAGATCTTGTCGGCTCCGGAGCGGAAGTAGGCCGCGGCCACGTCCAGCGCCGAGGAGTGATGACCGTCCAGGTCAGTAAAGGCGCGGATGCCCCCGCCGATGGTCAAGGGCACGAACACCTGCTCCGAGGTGCGTTCCAGGACCTCTAGCATCGGCTGATCCCGGAGGGGAAAATCGCGAAAGGCGGTGATGTTGAGGAAGGTGATCTCATCGGCGCCTTCCTCATAATAGCGCCGGGCCAGGTCTACCGGCTTACCGAGATTACGCACCTGCCCCTGTTCGCGCACGTCATACTGGTCACCCTTGGTAACCACCAGGTCGCCGACATCGTTGGTGCGCACATCCAGGCAGGCGATGACCCGCTTGGCCAGCCGCGTCCTCTCTGGGCCCCGGTAGGGCGCAGCGGCAATTTCTGGGGGCGCGTCCGACAGAAACCGATCCAGAAGGCCCAGTCCGGCCTCACCGCTCTTCTCCGGGTGGAACTGAACCGCCGCGATCCGGCCTCTCTGCACCGCGCTCAAGAACTCCCCACCATAATCCGTACAGGCCAGTGACCAATGCGCGTTTGCGGGCGACCGCACCGCACGGTAGGAGTGGACGAAATAGAGCTGCTCGCCGTGGTACCCCTTGAACAAATAGGATTTCTGCTGCGGACGGACCCTGTTCCAACCCATGTGAGGGACCGCAAGACTCCTTGCGTCGAAACGGCAGATGGTCCCGGGAATGAGCCCTAGTCCGGCCACACCGGGGGATTCCTCGCTGCCCTCGAACAGGCACTGCAGCCCGATGCAGATCCCGAGGAAGGGCCGGTCGGCCCGTAGGTACTCCTTGAGCGGTTCCATGTACCCTAGGGAATGCAGGCGTTGCATGGCGGCCCCGAAGTTGCCCACGCCGGGAAAGATCAGGCGTTCGGCCTTGAGGATGTCCTCAGGCCGCGTGATGTCGGTAAGCGCGTAACCCAGCCTGCCGATCGCATTGCGCAGACTGCGGACATTGCCGGCGCCGTAGTCGATAAGGGAGATCATGTAGGTCGTCCAGCCCGTCGGGTGAGAAAGTCAGCATTCTAATCCAGCCGCCGAGCCGCCTGCCTGAACCTCCGGCGCGCCATCAGGGCGAGCGCGTATAACCATCTTAATCGATCGACAAGTAGCTGCCAGTTGCCAGTCGATAGCCGGGGCCGCAGAGGCCCACCATGTAAGCGCGGGCGTGCCCGCACCTACCAGGCCGGTGGTTACTTGACTAACACCCGAACGATTCCGCCAAGGTATGTTCTTGGCCTGAGTTAAAAGCGGTTTGGTTAAAAGCAACCCTGAGTTATTTGGCTCGGCTTGGGGGACCGGGACCTGTTGCGTTGCGACGCCCAAAGGCTCGCAGATCGTCTGCCGGATCAGTACCGGCGTCTTGACGCAACCCGACCACCCACAAGATCCCGGCGCGACTTGCAGGTGCGGACCTTGCGTTAGGTGTAGGTCAGGCGCGCTGTCCGATCTCGAAGTGCGGCGACCGGGCTAACCGCGCCCTGGCCCAACACGCCGGCTCCCACAACCAACGCCGAATCATCCGGGACCGCGCTCGGACAGGCACAGCGTCGAACACGACCTGGTGCAACACGACGCCTTACTCAGGCAACGCCAAATAACCCAGGGGTAGGGTGGTCTTTAATTGGTAGAAGGGGTAGTATAGATTAAGTCAGGCCGCTGTGGGGTTCGGTTAGGCCTGGACTATCCACAAAATTGGGTCTAGAACTTTGAAAAGAGGATTTTCTCCTAGAGTTAAGCATTCTCTCAGTTAAGATAGTTTCCCTCTCGATAATTGAATCTAAATTCACATTCCTTATCAGGTGTAGATGAAAAGTTCCTCGTGGAGCACCATATGAATTTTGAAAGCTTTCGTTTGGCATATGACCAGAATGATTCAATGCCATTGATAGGGCAATTACCACGGGCAAATCCGTGCTGACCATGATTCACACGGAAAAGCTTTTTGTATCCCCTATCCACCAGCCCATCGTAGCCCCTCCCGCCGTCCGAGTGGATGATGCGGTCAAGGGCTACCTGGCCCTAGATTGCGGCCTGTAGTGGCTTCTTGGCGGCGTTCGGGACGATTCCAGTGTGACCCGTAGCGTTCCAGAATCCTGAAGACAATCGTTTTACCCCAAGTCCCGCGCCCTTTCTTCCCCCGAACACGGCGCTCGCCGAAAGAGGATTCATCGACTTCAACCTCGCCGGGGAAGGGCGATGAGGCGTCACGAAGCTGGGCGATTCGGGTTCGTAGTTTGAATAACAATTGATTGATCGTCGAACAGCTTACATCTATCAACCCTAAGGAACGCACCCGCACAGGCACGGCGTCCCTGCCTGTGCGTCGTCTGTCTGCGTGCAGGCACGCAGACAGGGAACGTGGCCTAACGCTACACGACGCTGGATCTGTTTTAGCCAAACGGCTTCCAGGACTACAGAGGACACAGAGCAGCGTTCCGCCTCCTCCGCGAGCAACGGTTCAAACCGCGCGACCAGTTGCAGTTCGTGGCTAGCCACGTATATTAGGTCCCGAAAAATCGCAAACCTTACCTACCACAGGAATGCCTCATGGAGCCGAGCCCAAGAATCATCCTTACCGCGAGTGCCGTTCTACTGACCTGTGCTCTCGCCGTCCCCTCCGTCGGCCTTGCCACTGAACGGGTCGTGTTCGGCGGCGGCCCGGCGGGCGGCACCTTCCAGATATTCGCGAGCGCCATTCAGACTTACGGGGTTGTCAAGGAATCCACGGACTATCGGGTCAAGGCCCAGTCCTCCGCCGGGTCGATCGAGAACCTGCGCAAGGTAAGCGCCGGCAGGATGCAGCTCGGCGTGGTCTACTCCGGACACCTCTATCTCGGTCGTGAAGGCAAGCTGAAGAACGACGGGAGAAAATACGAAGACGTACTGGCGGTAGCCTACCTCTACGGGGCGCCCGCCCAACTGGTCGTGCGCAAGGACTCGGGAATCAGCGGCGTGAAAGACCTGGAAGGGGAAAAGGTCGGCGTGGGTAACGCGGGCTCGGGCGCCTTCGCCAACTGCGAGCTCTTCTTCACCCACTTGGGTATTTGGGACAAAATCGAGCGTAACGCCATGGGCTATAACAACGCCGCCAACGCCTTCGGGAACCATCAGCTCGACGCCCTCTGGCTGTTTACCGCCTTCCCGAGCGGCGCGGTGATGATGGCCGCCCAGACCAACGACATTGAGCTCGTCGATCTGGACAAGGACGCGACCAAGAGCGGCTTCTACGAGAAATACCCCTATTTCACCAGGCTCCGGATCCCCGCCGGCACTTATAAGGGCGTCGCTGGAGACGTCCCCTCCTTCCAGGACTCGGCCCTGTGGGTCGCCAATGCCAAGGTCCCGGACGCGGTCGTTTACGATCTGCTGTCCAAGCTCTATACGGACGAGGGGCTCGCCTATATGGTCGGTCAGAAAAAGACCTTCCAGGAAATGAGTGTAGAGACCGGCACCGAGGGCATCATCACCCCCCTGCATCCGGGCGCCAAGAAGTTCTGGAAAGAGAAGGGACTGTTCTGAATGAAGATGAACCCGAGGATTAGCCTTGATCTCAGGTGCGATACTGCTGGCTTGCCTGCTCGCCATCCCCCCCATCGGCCCCGCAGGCGGCACCTTCCAGATATTCGCGAGCGCCATTCAGACTTACGGGGTTGTCAAGGAATCCACGGACTATCGGATCAAGGCCCAGTCCTCCGCCGGATCGATCGAGAATCTGCGCAAAGTCGACCGGGGCAAGATTGCAGTTCGGCGTAATTCACTCCGGGCACCTGTATCTGGGGCGCACAGGCAGATTGAAGAACGACGGGAAAAATTGCGGAGACGTGCTGGCGGTGGCCAGCTACCTCATACGGGTCGGTCGCCCAGGTCGTACGCAGGGATTCCGGCATCACCGGCGTGAAGGACCTGCATAGGGAATAGAGGTCGGCGTCGGCAACCTGAGCTCGGGCGCCTTCGCCAACTGCGAGCTCTTCTTCCCCCACTTTGGTGTCTGGGACAAGATCGAGTGCAACGCCATGGGCTATAATGATGCCGCCAACGCCTTCGGCAACGGGCAGCTCGACGCCTTCTGGTTGTTTTATCGGCTATCCCTCGGGTGCCGTGATGATGGTCGCCCGGACTAATGACATCGAGCTCGTCGATCTCGACAAGGACGCGGCCGGGAGCGACTTCTAGGAGCAGTATCCCAGCTTCACCCCCATCGAGCTTCCGGTGGGGAACAAAGGCGTCGACAGGGCCGTCGCTTCCTTGCCAGGACTCAGCAGCGTAGAGGACCGGCATCGAGGGTATCGCCACTCCCCAGCATCCGGCGCCGAAGAAGTTCTGGGAGGAGAAGGGACTGCGCTGAAGACGCGAATGGCGTGACCTGGGGGGCGGGAGAGCACCTATACGGGAGAGAGCTTGTCTTGAGCGCAAAGAAAGGGCCTGGGAACGAGGATCAAGTGAGGGTGAAGATCGGTGCCTTTTGCGACACCCTCACCAGAGAGCGGGGCTTGCAGTGAATCGGTCCTCGCCGCGGACTGTGGGATTTCGTGGCCATCTAAACGTATGACGACAGTCGGTCAGCGTTAAATGTCAACAATCCCTGGTCGCGTTCGGAAAGACACGGGACCCTATGCGTGGTGAAGAGGTAGCGAGGTAATCGATGGCGGGTCACAGTAAATGGGCTAACATCAAGCACCGTAAGGCGGCCCAGGATAAGAAACGCGGTAAGATCTGGACTAAACTGATCCGGGAGGTCACGGTCGCGGCCCGCGAGGGAGGAGAGGACCCGAACGCAAATCCCAGACTACGCCTGGCGATAGACAAAGCATTCGGCGCGAATATGCCCAGGGATACCGTCGACCGTGCCGTCAAGCGCGGCGCCGGCGGGGGCGAGGGAGAACGCTACGACGAGATCCGCTATGAGGGCTATGGTCCGGGCGGTACCGCGGTCATGGTCGACTGCATGACCGACAATCGTAATCGCACCGCCGCAGAGATTCGTCACAGCTTCGCCAAGCATGGCGGTAACCTGGGTACAGATGGCTCGGGATCCTACCTGTTCGCCCAGCAGGGTATCATCGGCTTCCCGCCTGGCACCGACGAAGATACCGTTATGGAGATTGCGTTGGAGTCCGGCGTGGAAGACGTGGTGGTCGAAGATGACGGCTCCCTGGATGTGATCACGACCCCCGAAGATTTTGCCGCCGTCAGGCAGGCTCTGGCCGACGCGGGCTTTGACACCGAAGTCGCTGAGGTGACCTTCAATGCCGCCACCCGGATTGAGATCGATCGGGAAACGGCCGAAAAGCTACTCAAAATGGTGGATACTTTGGAGGACCTGGACGATGTGCAGCAGGTCTACCACAATGCGGACATCCCCGACGAGATCATGGCGGCTTTGGACGCCTGACCGATTGCAACGGGTCAGTTCTACCCAACCCCGGGCTTGGCACCAAAGCTTGGCGAGTCCCGACCACCCAGGAAAACGATCGTGTCCACAAGGCTGACCTTCGAGTATCCGTTGAACGAAAGGGTCCGAACCTTCCTGCGCCTCGAATACCTATTCGGAAAGGTCGCCTATTTCCTCCCGCAGGAGGACCCTTGGATGTCGCGGGTAGCGGTTGAAGGGATCCTGGACCTCCTCACCATCACCACGCGAGGAGACATCAAGACCGAGCTGCTGAAAGAGCTGGAGCGCAACGTGAGCGCGCTGAACCGTATGCAGCGCGAGCCCGGAGTGGATATGAAGACCCTGGAAAAGATGCTCGATGACCTACGGCGGGCCATATCCGATCTGCACCAATCGAGCGGGCAGATCGGGCAATCTCTGCGCCAGAACGACTTTCTCAAGAGCATTGCTAAACGCAGCAGCATACCCGGCGGTACCTGCAGCTTCGATATACCCCAATACCACCACTGGCTGAAGCAGCCGTTGGAGTCGCGTCAGCAGCGGCTGAGCGACTGGATGCGGGAATTGCAACCGATGAGCGGCGGCATCGCCTTGACGCTCTTTCTGGCGCGCACCAGCGCCGAGCCGCGCGAGATAACCGCCAAAGGCGGCTTTTATCAAGAAGTCTTGAAAACCCAGATCCCGGCCCAGCTGGTGCGGGTCACCCTGAATGACCACGAACATCTCTTTCCCGAGATCAGCGGTCACAAGACCCGTTTCAGTATCCGCTTTATGAACACGGAAAAGACAGAACGACCTACTCCCTGGCAGGAAGATACCACCTTTACCCTCACCTGTTGCGTCTTCTAGTCTATCTGTCACCCGTCGATTTCCCCACGCCCTGTACGTGAACACCTCTCCCAAGATGGTTGTCTGCCCCAATTGCGGCAAGCCAGGTCCCCTGGATTCCAGAATCCAGATTATTCGTAGGGTGTGGTGAGCCCCGGCCGGGTGGGGGGGTGCCCGGCCCGCGGCGAACCGCATCTAATGATGCTCAGTCTGACCTGCTTGTCCGATCCTGCTTTATTTGGCGTTGCCTGAGATGACGTCTGCGCATATGGTCGCGCGGGGGATAATGTGGGTAGGCGGGTCGCGTTAGGACGCCGGCACTGCCCTGGCAGTTGATTCCAGATCGCGCAGAGTGACCGGAGACTATGGACCAGACAACCATACAAGACACCTTCCTCCAGGAGCTGGAAGACAGCCTGCCCGCGGCGGCACTCATCGAGCAACAGGTCCGGGCGGCGCTGGTCGAGGACCTGGGTGGGGGCGACCGTACCGCCGCCTTGTTGCCGGCGGACCGGAGATCCCGAGTCGAGCTCATTACCAGGCAGGATGCGGTCGTCTGCGGCCGGGTCTGGTTCGATGAGGTCTTTCGCCAACTCGATCCCGGCGTTCGCATAGAGTGGCGGGCAGCGGACGGCGAGCGTGTGGAATCGGGCCAGATACTATGCGTGCTGGCGGGAGACACCCGGGCCTTGCTGAGCGGCGAGCGTACCGCCCTGAACTATCTCCAGACCCTTTCCGGGACGGCCAGCCGAGCGCGTTTGTATGTGGACGCCGTCGCCGGCCTCCCGGTGTGTCTGTTGGATACCCGCAAGACCCTCCCTGGGTTGCGCGTGCAGCAGAAGTATGCGGTGCGGTGCGGTGGCTGCCACAACCACCGCATGGGGTTGTTTGACGCCATCCTGATCAAGGAGAACCATATCCTGGCGGCGGGCTCCATCACCGCCGCCCTGAAAGCGGCGTTCGCGGTGGCCGATGGCCTGCCGGTGGAGATCGAGGTGGAGAGTGTGGACGAGCTGGAGGAGGCCCTGGCCGCGGGCGCCACCCATCTGCTGCTGGACAATTTCGATCTCGAGCGACTGCTCCGGGCGGTGGAGCTGGTCGGCGGAAAGGCGCGCCTGGAGGCCTCCGGCGGCGTCACCCTCGACCGGGTTCGGGACATCGCCGAGACGGGTGTAGACGACATCTCCGTCGGTGATCTCACCAAGGATGTCGCGTCCATCAACCTTTCCATGCGCTTCACAGATGCCTGAGATGAACAAGGCGCACGGTAGAAGACGCAAGGACGAGTAGGTGTTGTCCTAGGACGTGTTGACATTTAGCTCGTAGGATGGGCAAAACGGAATCTGCCCCCCGGTGGGGGAGGGGATAAGGGGTGGAGGTATTTAACTGGTAGAAGGTGGGTTGGGCCGCTACGCAGCCCGGTAGACCTGGACTCTCAATCACGCTGTCGTTAAAAATTTACCACCAACCATCTTATCCTAATTAGCGGTTGGCATTACGATCTGGATTTTGTACACAGGTGTACCAGGCTCAATCAGCCGGCAGGATGGCGTCGGTAATCTGGGGCAGGGCCGTGGCGACTCGGTCGGGGACCACACCGGCGCAGCACGGATCGTCCTCGCGCAGGCGCAGGGAGCGGGTGTCACCGGCGAACAGGGCGGTACGGTAACCGATCAGGGATGCCGGCCGGATGTCGTTGCGCAGGTCGTTGCCGACATAGAGCACCTCGCTGGGCGCGATGCCGTGGACCCGATCCAGACCGGCTAGGGCTACCTGGTAGATGCGGGTGGAGGGCTTGGCCTCCAGTAGGCGATAGGACCAGGCGCAGCACGCGGCGTCGAATCCCAGGTCGGCGAGCGGGGCGCCGAGAAAGCCTTCCAGTATCAGGGGGGTATAGAATTGGGCGTTGGATACGATGCCCAACACCAGGGCGCGTGGGCGCAGGTCTTCCAGTAGCCGGGCCAGACCCGGCATGGGCCAGACCGGGTTCACGCGGCACTCGTATTCCACCGCTAGGCGCGCGAGCTTGTCCCGCGCGGCTGGCGTCTCGCCCCCTAGTACTTCTTCCCAGATCGTCAAGATGTCTACCTCCGGGAACTCGGTACCGGCGGCCCTACGCCGCGCATGGAAGGCGTGGATGGCCTGCTCGAGCCAGGCCGGAGTGGCAGCGGCCGGGGCCGTTATGTCGGCGGCTTCCAGGGCCGCGGCGAAGGCGCTCGTGGTATCCCGCTCCTCGGCCAATCCGATGTCCCCGGACGCGGAGATGACGAGGGTGCCGTAGATATCGAACAGCACCGCCCGGATCCCGGGCAGGGGGTCGAGCTTAGGGGTGACCTCTGTGGGACGGGGTTCCAGAGGCGTGGACAGGGACCGGATGCGGTCGGCCAAATCTTTCGATAGGGACTGGTACATGCCTGGTGGTCAGGTTCGCAGGAGAAACAGACGCTCGGGAGCCAGGAACCGGTCGAGCAAGGCCGCCCCGTCGGCGGCGCCCAGGTTCGGATCGACGGGCGCGTCCGACAGCGATCGATAGATGTGTTCGAGACGGCGACCATAGCCGGCGATGGCATAGTCGCGCTCGGCCAGGGTCCGGTTGTGCGTGATGCGAGCCGAGGGAGTGGCGTCGGGCAATCGCCCGGGGCGCAGGGAGGCGCGGTCCTGGGCACTGGAAGCCAAGTGACGGATAACCTCCTCCTGAGCGGCCTCGTCCAAGCGCCCGAAATCGATGCACCCGTCGTGCACGCAACTTACCCACAGGCGCTCCAGGTCGGTGGGCATCCGTGCGCGGCCATAGGCGGTCGCCACCGCGTTGAGGGCCTGGCCCATGACTCGACGCAGGCGGTCCCGGTCGAGCCAGTCTAGGGGGACCTCCAGGCGTTCGTAGAGTGCTCCCAGGTCGAGCCCGGCCGTAACCAGGCCTTGCGTGATTTCGGGCAGGTTGCGGCCCACCAGGGGACGCCCCGCCAGCCAGGACTCGAGGAAGGCGAGGCCGAAGCCTTCAGCGATGCTGGTGGTAACCAGGGCGTGGGCCGAGGCGAGGAGGGCGGGGAAGTCATGGCTGCGCGCTCCGAGCGCCAACTCCAGGTCGAGCTTCAGCTCCTGTGCCAACGCTACCCAGCGTCGGTAATAGGGCAGCTCGGCCGGATTTCGGGGGGCCTGGGTAGTGGCGAGCAGATCCTGCTCCTCGGCCAGCGTCGCCCACAGCAAGAACTCGCCCAGGTTCTTGCGCCGGATGGCGCGGGTGGGATAGAGCCAAAGTCTGCGGCCCGGAAACGGGGCGGCGGATCGGTCCGCCGGCGGCGGTAGATTCACCGCATTCGGCAACAGGTGCAGCCGGTCGTGGGGAACGCCGGCGGCGGCCAGGAAGCCCCGGTCACGGTCATTGAGGACCGCATAATGCAGGTGCGTGGCCTGGGGATAGAGCAGGGCGGAAAGTTGCATGACATCACCGCCGCCGACTTCGCCGAGCAACCTTGCATAGAGGCCCGGGCGACCGTCCTCAGCGAAGTCATGGGGCTGCAGCAACAAGCGCCGGCCATGCCGCGCTAGCCTGCACAGGGCCCCAGGGAGGGCCAGGTTCTTGCCCAGGCAGTGGTTGTGGATATGCCACAGGTCCGGCATGTCCCCTAGCCCTTCTTGGGCTGTTCGTACCAGCTCTGCCGTCAGCTCCACGGGACCTATCGGGGGTCGGCGTTCCTCGTAGGCCAGCGCCGGTACCAGGGCAAAGCCCACGCCTTCCGGTAAAATCTGTCGGGGTGGTTCCCCGGCGATGATCAGTACCCGATGGCCCGCTGCCGCGAGGGCCGCGGATGCGTGCTCAATTACTCGGGTGACGCCGCCGGTCTGCAAGTGGAAGTGGGCGATGAGGATACGCATGCGGGACTCCGCGGGCGTCAGACCTCGTATGATTATATACCCGTTGCGCGTGAATATTTCGCCGCGATGCACGCCTCTCGTACCTGATATCTGCGTTGCGGCTCGTCGAAATAGGGCCTGGCTATTCCTCCTCACCACGCCTTGCTCTCGGGTACGATCGACGCACCTCACTTGCTGAAATATTCACATGCAACGAGGGCGATGGTAAGTTATTAACTGTTGGCGTGGTTGGGAGTCCAGGTCTACCGGGCTGCGTAGCGACCCAACCTACCTTCTACCAGTAAAGATCACCACTACCGTTATTGCCAACTATTGATATGTTACAATTTAAAAATAACCACTACCACATTCATCGAAGTGGAGCCGGGTACGGATCTGAGCGCCGTCACCCGTCCCTGCACCTCGCCGTTATTGCGCCCGGTGCAGACACCGTCCGGCGAGCGGCGGGTGTGGGCAACCTTCAGCCACGGCCAGATCGACCTGGACTTCCGCCTACCTGTGGAAGACGATCGGCACCAATTGCATCCATTTGGACCAGACCCGCCTGTGCTGGATCTGTTGGCGCCGGGGATCATCCTGATTACGGAGACCAATGTCCCGCACCGGGAAAACATCGGCTATTCCGGCGCTGGGGACGAGGCCCACATGATCTACCAATTCAGCCTGCCGTCCTTGCTGCTGCATACACTGGAGACCGGGGAATCCCGCTACCTCATGGACTGGGTCGCGGGGCTCGAACCCCCACCGCCGGGTTGTATCTTCTTCAACTTCATCGCCTCCCACGACGGTATCGGCGTGCGCCCCCGGGGTCTGTTGCCGGACGCGGAGATCGAAGCGCTGTTGGAGCGGATGCGGCAGAAGGGCGGACAAGTCTCCCGGCGGGAGCATCAGGATGGCTCCCAGACGCCCTACGAGCTCAATATCACCTACTTCGATACCCCGAGCGCCCCCCCGGACAGCTAAGGATAGTAATGTCGGCATTGCCTACTTCCTGCTGCTCCCAGACCATCATGTTGAGCCTCCGGGGGATACGGGGGGCGTCTATTTCAACAGACTGGTCACGGCCTCGAACTGGCAGGCGGGGGCGGGGAGACCGGACAGGCGCGTGCCATCAACCGCCGGAAATGGGGACGGGCGGAGCGGGAAGACCTGCTCGGGGACGCGGTCCAACCGGCCGTCGGGTCCTGGCCGAGTACCGGTGCCTGCTGGGGATCTGACGCGAGCACCCCGCATTTTTCATCCCGACGATCCCCAGCAGCGGGCCTTGCAGCTGCCGGCAGGGCTGTTTGGCATCGAGCGGACGATGCCTGACAGTTCCGAGCGGATCCGGATCCTTGCCAACCTCCACCGCTGAGCCGCTCGAGGTCCAGCCGCGGCAGATCGGGCACGATTTCGAGCAACGGCAGTGGAACGAGCTCATTCAGGGTTGGTCCGGCGCGGGCGTCGAGCTCGGGCCGCTCCATTTGCGCCTTATCAAGTCATGTGGCTACAAGGGTAAACATCGGGAGGGGCGATTTGAAAGCATCCGCGGCGCATAGCTTCATCACGATGAGGGAATCGTCCCGGCACGCCACGTGGTCGATGTTGCTCCTGCTGGTCGTGCTCGGCCTCGGCGGGTGCGGCGGGGGTAGTGAGCATTCGACGCGCAGCAATTCTTTGCCCGTGCGTTGCCTGAACAAGCCAGAACCCGGACCCTGCAAAGCATTTGTCACCCGTTACTTTTACGATTACAGCTATGACAAGTGCCGTACCTTCCGGTATGGGGGCTGTCGGGGGCGTGTCCCGTTCGAGACTCTGGCGGCCTGCCGGCAGACCTGTATCGGGGGCGGCCCGTAACGATCCGACCGCGACAAGAGTTCACCGAACACTTAAAAAGCAGGCTCATGGGGCCACGGGTGTGAGCGCTACCCATAGATTGGGGGGGTCATGGGGCTAATTGTGCGGCGTCACACAATTAGCCCCATGAGCCAAAAAGCGAACCTAATCAACCGCTTTCCTTTATGAAGACCGAGAAAATTCTGTTATTCTAAACTTCTATCTCACGATCGAATTCCCGTGAATCGGGGCCCGCAATGTACAGGCTGGTCGCGCTGTTTTTGCTGCTGCTGTCACTACCCCTCCAGGCGCAACAAATCGATATCCGCGGTGCACGTATCTGGACGGCGCCCGACCGAACCCGGTTTGTGCTGGATACCGCGGCGTCGGTCTCTCATAAGATTTTTCCCCTCGAGAATCCATACCGTTTGGTCATTGATGTCCCGGACGCTCGACTCAAGGATAAGCTACCGACCATAAAGGCCAACGAGCCTCTGCTGATCGGCATACGCAGCGGGGTCCGGGCCGGCGATGATCTACGTCTGGTGATGGACCTCAAGCAACGGGTCCGCGCCAAGAGCTTCCTGTTGCAACCCAACGAGCAATATGGCCATCGACTGGTGGTGGATCTGATTCCGGTCGGGAAAGGGACGGGGGGGAGACCGGCCAAGGGTGGCAAACCACGGCCCCCCCGGACCCGGCTGAGAGACATCATCATTGCCATCGACGCCGGACATGGGGGCGAGGACCCGGGCGCCATCGGTGCCAAGGGCACGCGGGAGAAGGACGTTACCTTGCGGATTGCCCGCAAGCTGGCGCAGCTGCTGAAGAAGGAAGGGGGTCTGCGTCCGGTGCTGATACGCACCGGTGATTACTTTGTTCGCCTACGCAAGCGCGTCGGGCTGGCGCGCAAGCACCGGGCGGATTTGTTTGTTTCGATCCATGCCGATGCCTTCCGCGACCGGCGGGTGCGCGGCTCCTCCGTCTTCACCCTTTCCCACCGCGGGGCCAGTAGCGAGGCCGCCAAGTGGCTGGCGGACAAAGAGAACCGTGCCGATCTCATCGCCGGTGTCGATCTGAGCGAAAACGATAGCCTCTTAGCCACCGTGCTCCTGGACATGACCCAGAATGCCACCCTGGAGCACAGCAACCTGGCGGCGAACCGGGTGCTCGCCAACCTCCGCAAGGTAGGGGTGGTTCACCAGGGCAAGGTTCAGAAGGCGGGCTTCGTGGTCCTCAAAGCGCCGGATATACCCTCCATCCTGGTCGAGACGGCCTTCATCTCCAACCCGGAGGAAGAGAGACGTCTGCGCACCAATAAACACCAAGCGAGACTTGCTGGTGCCATATTGGCCGGCATCAGGTCCTATTTCACTCGCCATCCACCGCCGGGAACCAAATTTGCCGGTAGAGGTAAAAACAAAAGGCGTCATCATGTGATCAACCAAGGTGATACGCTCCTGGAGATCGCCAAACACTACGACGTGAGTCTGACTTCCCTGCGCAACCTCAACCATCTCAAGGACGATCACATCCGCTCCGGTCAGGTGCTCACCATTCCCTAGGGGCTGTTGACATTTAATTCTAACCGACATGTTTTTACATGTTATATGGCCGCAACATTCCAGCGGTCCGCACAACGGACCCTACGGTCAATCAAATGGTTAGCACAAGGTCCACTGCGCGAATTTTATGATCGACAATTCCTGATCTATTTGCCTCCTTTTGCGTTTATTGCTGGTCGCTAGTAGAAACGGTGGTGGCCAGTTTTTAACTGGCGGCGTGGTTGACTATCCAGGTCTACCGGGCCGCACGGCGGTACAACCTACCTTCTGATAGTTAAAGTCCACCACCACCAAGAAACTTTCCAATTTGAGACGTATTGAGACAGGTACCGGTTAATTTCCCGATTTCATGTCGGGCCTCAGAAAGCGTGGCGGGAGGATGTTTTCCGAAATGATCCCTGATGAGGGTCACAGTCTTCCAGCACATTTTTCGGTCGATAGAACTTGATTTCTTTAAGTCGTTCCACTCCACCTTCGAGATACACCTTTAGATAACTGACAAGGGGCGGCGTGCTAATATTGAGAATTTGGCAAATATCTCCATGAGCCATCCCTTGATTTTTTAAGTATAAAATATCCATTTTCTTTCTCACTCGCGGGTTAGTAATGATGAACCCGTCCGTATTGTGAGGGTATGTATATCTGTATCGCTAAACGAGATATTAATCATGGAGCTAGATAACTTTAGAGAGGATTTTATCTCAGCAGAGTAAGTATCCTTTCTATTAAGTTTCCCTATCGATGATTGAATCTAAATTCACATTCTTTACAGGCGTAGATGAAAAGTTTGGCAATTAGTAGTTACGGGCTTAACGACTATAAAACTCTATCCTAGAGTTTCAATCAAGGAGGGTAATCTGATGAATTTGTTCCCAATCTTCACACTGTTCCCAGAACATGAGGCGTACCTTGAGCA